>TARA_R110002153_G_scaffold248216_1_pt1 | contig 38631 bp, 34 predicted proteins | sample TARA_R110002153 | Tara Oceans TARA_R110002153 (sample SAMEA4398193) | marine metagenome | biome: Polar Biome; feature: [SRF] surface water layer (ENVO:00010504); material: water (ENVO:00002006), including particulate matter (ENVO:01000060) such as... | depth 5 m | reverse complement strand
CCATGTTCATGGGATGTGAATGCATGTACTTTTGCAGCACAGTATGGGCATTTAGATGTATTAATTTGGCTTAGAAGTCAAGACCCACCATGTTCATGGGATCCATTTGTATGCAAGTATGCCATAATGAATGGTCATTTAGACGTATTGGAATGGGCCAAAGCTAATGGATGCCCGGAATAGATATATTTTTTACGTAAAAAATATATCTTAAAAGGTCACTTCTGGTAATTGTGTTGATTTCTTTGGACTCATATATCATTAATTTTACCTCTAGATACGTTTACGGATTCACACCTTTATGCTTTTTGAAGTCACATTTTTGTTGTATGTCGAGTTGTACTCGTCCAGTATATGTTTTTCAATTATATTGTCTGCGTTCTTGGACCGTTCTACTGAATTAAAATAAAACATCTTATCTTCGTAGTTATTATCATATGCGACAATGTCTTTTGTTTGTTTTCCTTCTACAATTAGTCGAGTTTCCGTTGACGAACGGGGTGCCCATGCCTGCAATCTGACTTCGCCATCCATGAATTTAAACACGTTGTTTGCATAATCGGATTCAAAGTCAATACCGTGAGCCTTTGAATCGTCGAATTCCTCTTGAATTTCATCATTCATTATAAATAGCGAATCGTCATTACGAAATGGAAGTCGGAACTTTAGCATGGATGAATGTGGCTTTAATGCGGTCACCCAGTTAAATTGCTGCGCTGAATTATACAATATGTCTGAATCTGTCGGGTACTCCATTTCTTTATTGGTTCGTATATCGGATATGAATACAACGCGACCCTTTAACAGTTTTTTCAGCGCCTTTGCCATATCGGTTGTAAACAAATCCTGTATAGTGTATATATTTACATCAGACTTGGTATCTATGGATTTTACGGTGGCACTTTTAACTTTAATCCCATCTACCGGGCGAATGTTGAACTCACGAGGATCTACGAAAACAAAGCGAGTTTTTGGAAACATATCCGCTAGAATTGCCCCTTTATTATTTGGTGCCGCTCCGGCATATATACACCAATCTGCATCTCTGCCAGTTAGAAAATCTATTTCCGATAGTAATAGTTTACGTTGACCTTTATGTGTATTGTTTTGCTTAGTTGGAGTGTATGGTTTTTCGTCCAGTCCGTCATAGGTGGGTATGATATTGGCGGGTATAGTGTTGCCTCCTATAAACAATGAGGCACCGCCAGCCATATATCCCCGTAGCGTACTCAGTGTGTTACTCGCATACAGTATCAAAAATAAAATCAATACAAACGCTATTACCTTCCATAACGCGGACGGCATGATAGAGATTAGGTAGGTTGTATAGTATACAGTGTAAAGTTTGAGAGTGTAAAGTTTGTGAGAGTATGAAAGTTTGAGAGTGTATGAAAGTTTACACTTGATGGTTGATGCGCAACCAATACTTTACCTCTTCATTGATACTTTGGTAGTTGAATTTGGACATAAACTCCGGAGATCTAGTTAATAGAAAATGCTCAATCAGGTCGGTAGTTGCTGTACTCGCGTTTTCTAAAACATGCGGTACACTTGACCGGAATATTTTGTAATTATTTACTGTTAACGTTCGTTCGCCGAAATGACGACGATACGGGGTAACACTGTAGACAATAAGTTGCAGTAGTTCTTCAACTATTGATTCACTCGCATATAATAAGATGTTCATGCAGTAATGTAAATCATCATGTACAATACCTAAACATGCACCCATACATGTTCGAACATATGCATTTTCCAGTTGATCTAAACGTAAAGCTTCTTGGAAAGGCCTTATAATTTTTGATAGTCTAGGATGACCTGACCGCGTAAAATATCCAGATAACAATGGTATTGATATATCACGCAGTATAAATTGCTTCAATGTGTATTTTATACATTTTACCCTTGCATAATTTAGGAAACACCTCATATTATAATCAGTACCACAATACTCATCATTTGCACCCATTTTAATCGCCAAGTCTATTGTCGATTTTTTACCAGATACGATAGCTGCAAGTATACTATATCGCTTACACCGATTTCCATAACTACGCGTTAATTGGTGCAATTTTCGTAGGATATGGTTATGGCCGCTAAGTGCAGCGACCGTATAAATTTCATTACGCCATGCCATAATGTTTTCCAATGGTATGTCATCGAGGCTAACGTCACCATTTTTACATTTCAACATACAGTATCGATAGTTTAAGTCCGATCGTGCGTATATAGGCGGAACGTTTTCAATGTACTGGTGTAAATCATACCGGTATAGCATAGATTTGTACGCGGAAAGGATGATATTATGTTTGTTTATAATCCAGTCAATTGCCTGCAAATTGCGGTTTTTTATTGCAGCTGACATAAGATCATACAATCGGATTCCGTGGTCCAGTTCATATAGGTTACCCTTTATAACCCCGTTGGGATGATCAATTAAATTAATACCATATTTGGCATATAATCCAACTGTAACTAGTTCACAATCAAGCCTGGTTGATCTTACTCCACGCGCATAATAGTAGTCTATCAAATACTGCAGTTGATGTAATGTGGTGTTTGCACCAATATGATCAGCTGCAAAATCTGCAATGGATTTAGTGTTATTGTAATTGATTTCGCCTACGAGTAAGCACCGCGTAAGTGCATGTTTGAGTACACGTGGTATAGTGTACGTACATACTTTGTGGGCTGTTCTGTTGTTCATGGTGTGGTATAAAGTATACAATATTCAATTTTACACTCACAAATATAAATGTCTGCAGTTAAAGCCAACCCAAAATTATGGGCTAAGGTAGTATCGGAAATCAAAAACTCTGAATATGCCGGCCCTGCAGGCACATGGAATGCGAGAAAAGCACAGCATAGCGTTCGAATATATAAGGAACGCGGCGGTAAGTATGGTGTGAGTAGAGGCAAGAGTAAGAGCAAGAGTAAGAGCAAGAGTAGAGGCAAGAGCAAAGGCAAGAGTAAAGGCAAGAGCAAAGGCAAGAGCAAAGGCAAGAGTAGAGGCAAATCTAAAAACTCACTTGCTCAATGGACGGCCGAAGACTGGGGATACATTGATGGTAAGCCCGGTAATCGGTATTTGCCAAAAGAAATCCGTGACAAATTGACAACCAAGGAAAAAAATACAGAGAATAGGCGGAAAAAGGCTGCTACATCAAAGGGTAAGTCGCGTGCAAAGTATTCGAAGTCAGTTGCAAAATTGATGAGATCGCGTGGAAAGTCGCGTGGAAAGTAAAGCATACGTCTGACCGTACATGTATAAGAAAAAATATGAGTTGTGCTCGCAATCATCGTAATTTTTCTAGCATAATAGACAAGTATTCAATTCGCATATTGAGTGCGATTTTGATTTCATCGTCATTTTTAACGCGGATGATGTTTTCCCGCGTTACTGCAATCTCGGATTTATATTGCGCAATGTATGATGCTTTCACGCGCTTTACGTATTCGGAAAACATATCCATGCGTGTAAATGGAGTATCTGCGATAAGCATGATAGTAGTTACCGCGGTCATGAAATTTTTGACGTTATCAAAACCTCCCTCTACATACAAAGTTTCGAACGTTGTATCCAGCACGTCGAGAGTGGCATTGATCCAAGTCAAGAACGATTTGCAATACTCGACTACTCTCTCTCGAGGACACTCCTCTAATTGATAAAGCGCAAATACAATATTCGCGAGCTTGGGAAGGCTTTGAGTTTCTGGCGTTAATAGCACGTAATTGATGTCCTTACTTGTTACAGTGTCAAATAGGCCAATTTTCAGGTCCAGAAACGTGGTCCTGAACGGATGAGCATCCTCAGCTATTATAGCTTCCCAGCCCGTACTGCCTACTAATCTAGCTAACCTGGCTTCGTAGCGGATGCGGGCATCGCGATGTGATTCGCTGATATTACCGTTATTTACCCCACTCATCGTTGTTACAATTTGAACGTTGTTACAATTTGAACGTTGTTACAATTTAGGGATCTCAAATTCAATTTTATATTTGAATGTTGGATATTGTTACAATACTAACAATACCATGAACGCTAGAACGGCCCGTAAAATCGGCAAATATGCCATACCTCGCGTGCTCAAACACGCGTTGTTACGCTGCCTGATCGTGGGGGAAATAAATCAATACTGCGACAAACATATAATGGATATAGTTGCAGATCACGTACCTAGGCCGATTGTGAACAATGACCTTGCATCTGTGCATATAACCATACCTAAAATCCCCACGCAAGTGCAAGGTATGATCGACTATTATTCGGCAAGAGGTGTCAAATCGATGCGGTTGGACAAAGTTATAGGGTTACGCGATATGGATACCACGGCGAGTAACCTATTCAAATGCGCATTATATCTACGTGACATGGGTATGATAAAGTATTTAACGCAGTTATATAACATTCCTACAAATACCCGCGAGTGTATGTCCGCTGGTATTGCAGGTATTGGTGACGGTGTAGGTGTAGATGGCGACGGTGCAAAAATACCCAAGCAATTTACGACACATTGGTTATCGGTACTCGCGGCGGCTGGTAATGAAGATCTATTTAAACAGCCAAGATGTATTATAATTGCAAATAAGGAGTTTATCTTTAAGAACGCAGCCATAAATGGACAAAATCATATAATTAAGCGACTGAAAGAGTATGGATTTACAAAATACAACGCATACTACGCGGTGGTTTCCGGTAAGAAGTCAACGATAGACATATCACTGAACATTGCGAACATTTTGATATATAGTATATCTAGTATAAACATATCGCGCTTACGGCGTAAGTGTTTATTGTATGCTATTGGATTAATGCACCTTCGTCCCATTATCATTTTAAATCAGCTAAGATATGTTGACAATCCTAAAATACACCACATTACAAAATACATAGATGTGAATGTAAATGAATTGTCTGTTATGCGTGGAGTATTGATCGGTAACGCAGTTAACGCTGTTGCAGGTAACGTAGGCGCTAACGGTAACGTAGGTGGTAACGGTAACGTAGGTGGTAACGGTAACGTAGTTGCGGGTGTATACGGAAGTCGCCATTTATCATTTGCGCGAGATGATATACTTGAAAGAGTATTGGAACTTACGGGTTTAAAACATCCACATTACTATCATTTCGGGAACAATCGAGTTGTAACGCGGCAAAATTATCGTTTAATTCATGCATTGTCGCATTTAAAAAATGGCCATATGCGTAATGCAAATAGCGACTTTATCGAATATTTACTTCTTAACAAAACACCAGAATGGATTTCCAAGTATACATATGGGAGAATTACTGATGAAGTGAAATACTACCTAGCACAAACTTATAATCTCGATATTACCATATAGATATAACTTTTTTATAGAGTATGTGGATATATACTGTAGCATGGACTGTAGCGGTATCATGGACTGTAAGTGTAATACTTTAAAAGCTGAAATTTACGACTTAAAATTGGAGATAAAAGCCATTAAGTCACACTGTAATTTAACTATTAATCTTATAGACTGTAGTTGTGGACAAAGAGCATTGGAAAAAATGTTTTGTCCTGCACATGGTTATAAATGCGATAAATGTATGGAAGGGCGTTGTACGGATTGCAAAGAACGTAGGTGTGTTTTATGTCCTGAATGGATCGACTATTGTTGTCCAAAATGTTATGAATGACCGTTGCGTGTTATATTGTGTTATGCGCATACAAACACCCGGCTACAATAATCACCAAATATACATACGTTATCCAGCGCGATAGCTGTCTTGTTAGTTTTTTGTAACCTGTTATGTAACATAATGCTGACGGTTTATTCGCGCATTGACACGCCACTGTAGTGAGATGTGACATGTTTGTACATGTGGGATTTCCACATTCGCCTCCGACCAGGGGGTGTTCTCGTAAATCAAAACACACTTTGCAGTCTGAAAGACTTCTACCACCGGGAGTAAAACACCGCAATAGTCTTCTTATTTCAGGTGTACATTCGGGTTGTTCAATTGCGTTATTTGCAGTATCCGCGAGCAATGCATTCACAATAGCCAACCCGTTATAGTGTGTTTTTAGGTCAAATTTATCAATTGACCAGATTGTTGAGACCACTTTATCGGGCCCAACCACTGCGCTGGGGCCCAACCACTGAGAAAACTGTCTTACCCAGAATGGTACATTTGATAGCTCCCATGTAACATGGAATAATGAATTTAGCTGGGGAATTTCAAGGAAGTTAAATTTGTCATAATACGTAACTCGACGCCCATTGCGAATCGCAGTATAATTACTATAATTACTATACCTCGACGTATTATCTATTTCCCAATCAGTGTCCTTTGTATAGTCGGTTGTGTCATCAATACGCTCATCAATACGCTCATCAATACGCTCATCAATACGCTCATCAATACGCTCATCAATAGGCTCATCAATACGCTCATCAATAGGCCCACCTACATATTCGGCAATAAAATCACCCATGGTGTATAATGTATATAAGTTCATTGTCTAGTAAAAAAGAATAGGTTGTAGGTATAGGTGTAGATATAGGTTGTAGGTATAGGTGTAGGTATAGGTTGTAGGTATAGGTGTAGATATAGGTGTAGATATAGGTGTAGATATAGGTGTAGATATAGGTGTAGAGTATAGGTGTAGAGTATAGGTATGTAGAGTGTGAGTATATACCGTCAAAGTACAATCAATAACTTTGCAACATCTTGACGCAAAGAATCTAGCGTACTGTTATTTTCAATAACATGGTCACACTTATAATCATCCATATCAACTTCACTTGCATGTAGTGGATCCCTGCCATTAAGAAAGCTAGTGACATCCGCGCGATTAACGCGTATAATAATACCACCTGCTGCCTTAATTGCATCGGCTTCGTTTTTGTAGCGCACGTCGGCTATAACTATATTTCGGTTCGATAAAACCGGCCGAATCCATACATTTGCATCAATCATATCCCGCATACCCGCGCCAACGATTTGCTGATATTTCCCGCATGTATATGGCATATCTTTGGGTACCGTTGACTTTCCTTCGCGCGTGAATTGGCTACTAACGGTGGTGCCAGTAATTATCGCGGTAACTGCTTTGACGTTTGTTGCAAACGATACGATGGATAGTTCCGGATACACACCGCAAATCATAGATGCAACAGTATCCTTGCCGGATCCACACTTTCCACTAATACCGATGATCATGGCAGATGTATGTGTTAGCTATAATAATTGATTATGCGATTCAATTATTATTATACAGTTGGTTCAACCATCTTACCGTCTAACCTACCACCTAACAATGTCCACATTCAACAATCCATGCGTGTTGCCTCAATATAAGGCAGCTATATTGTTTAGTCATCTCGAGCAGGCAAAAGGGTATATGCAGTGTAAAACTGATGAAATGAAACCGGTAGCAATTGCAATTGCCGCAATTCATGCCCGTTATCTTCGTAGAACTGGATTCGACAATGGAATGGCCTTTACTTGTGCAAATACAGGTCTTGACTATGATCTAGATATGTTGATAGTAAATAGATCTGGAGATATAGATATGCGCGTGGTAAGAAATATGATGATTACCATGAACAAAAAATACACTATGACTGCAGACGGAATTACATTACTAATCAAAGACGCGTACTCTAAAATCTACCCGTAATCGTATTATCGTCACTGTCAATTAGCCTAATATAAATAAGGCCTCGACGGTTAACGCTATTTTTTATGATTGGCATATACTTGGAAATCAACCTATGGCATACATCGGGATTCTGCATGATAAGCTCGTTTTTAATTCTGCCAGGATGTACAAACCGGCCGGGCTTCTTAAATACAACGATCGCATTAACGGTGCCACCACTGCCGCCGGTACCCCCACCGCTTGTGGGTGCGGCAACTTTACCCCCAACAACCACCCGCGTATATCGCGTTGTGTACGACATTATTACACTGTAATTATAACTATACTCACAACTGTAATTATAACTATACTCATAACTATTCAATTGTGATACTACACAACCATGCATCGTAAATAATATAGTGGTTTTTTGTCGTTCTTTTTTTTAGTGGGGATTTGACGCGTCGCGTCAAATAAGCAGAGTTTGTCCGAAGGACAACGTAGCGGCCACACGGTCAAAAAAGAACTGCTACTCTGACGAATCCGAATCTTCATGTTCTAATATTTTCTCAATTGGTAAGAGCCGAAGGTACGGTGGCGCAAACTGATGTACGATATACCACGCATAATACTGTGTAAGTGTGTCGGACATACGATATAGGTGAGCACACTGGTTCATAACGAGTTCATATGGCGTTAACAGTGATTGAATCACAGACTTGTCTTCCGGCGAGATTTTAAGAACATCCGGTAGATACTTTTCACCGCGACGCATTACTTCATTGTAAAATACTTCACGATCGCCAAAAATGCGATCGCAGAATTCTAAGTGGTACGGTTCCAGAGTGTAACAGTCAAACTTAGTTGGTGGTTCTGGTAATGAATAATATTCTAGTACCAGCCGCATAATCGCGACTGTGAATTGTAGCGGATCCACATTATCTTCTTTACATTTGTTAAATGTTAGAGTCGTTGTTTCGAGTTCACCGTCCATACACTTGAGAAATAGCTTTGTATCTTCAACTTCTTCAGCATCTACATCGTCGATATCTTCAGCTGCAATATTGTCATCAGCTGCAATATTGTCCTCAGCTCGATCCATCTGCGGTTCCATATTAGCGCGTAGATTATATATTGTGGTCTCTGGTATTCAAATATAAAAAAGGTACGTTGGTTGATATACGTTGGTTGATGTACGTTGAGTTTTTCATTATGCTTTTGCTCCATTATGAATAATACTCCATACTGCATCCACGAAAGCATCCTCAGTTGACTCTTTAGATACTGTATGCGACAATATGGCTTTAATTGTATCAATATCAACAATACTAAACGATTTATATACTTTGTTCAATAACGCATCGGCTTTTTTGTCAATATAAACTGCTTCACTGCTAATGTTATATATTTTACGAATATAACGCGCATGTAAGATGCTAGCAACAATATTTTTCTTAGTGCAAGGTTTATTAGTACCCATTACATTATTTACGATATCAGAATAATGCATACGTTTCTCAAGATATTGAAGGCTTTGCAAAAACACATTTGTTAGAACCAAATAACATCCCTGCGCAGTCAGAAATGTAAATGTTGTGTCTGTAAGCTTGATATCAGTAGTGTCTACGGTAGTGTCAGTTGTAGTGTCTGCGGTAGTGTCAGTTGTAGTGTCAGTTGTAGTGTCTGCGGTAGTGTCAGTTGTAATGTCAGCGGTAGTGTCAGTGGTTGAAACTACGCCAAATACAAGGTCGCATAGACCGTATATATAACACGCAACTCCTACAACTTGGTCAATTTCCTCCTGTTCGTATACGTGAAAGGCATCCAGATTTGTATCATATACGTTATAATACAACAATTTCACGGAGAATTGTACTCGGTGGCCCGATTGTATGTTAGTTATCATTAAAATTGCATATTCTCGATTTACCGAATACGTTTCAATAACTTCTTTTCCTTTTGCATATGCGCGATCACGGTCAAGGCGCGTACTTTCTGAACGACCATCTAAATCTATCTGTACCAATTCAATCAGCATGTTACCTGCAGTAACATTATTATCCGCGTATACCGATACACATTCTTTGATACACTTGACGTCCGACACGACGTAAAAACTTTCTTTTGCCTTATCTGCCATTTTGTGTGAGGGTATAGTAATTACCAAGGGTTAAATTCAAATGTAAAAAAGTAGGTATGTAGTGTGTGTAGGATATGTGTAGGCTGTGTGTTAAGACTCAGTACCGGTTCATAATAATGCTCATTATGGCCATCACGACCCCATTTTCGGTTGCATCTCGGCATCCCGTGCGCTCTAATATCGTATCAATGACCGTGGCATTTATACAGCCATCAACGGTATACACGTCGTTCAAACAACCGTCGGCGAAAACGTCTCTGTATGCTGCCGAACTGTCGATATTTGATATTTTGCGGATGCGTCGAGCATATAAAATGCATCTGACGATGACCAGGTTGCTGGCAACTATACCTGACCCCAATACAGCAGCTACAATTTTACAATGTTGTCCACACTTTTCAAGTGAGCAAAGCTCATTCAAAAACTCACAAGATAATGCTCTTGGACTGTAAAGTTTGAGAGACTGGTATCGTGTGACGTCAGGCTTGACAGTAGGCGGAACAGTAGGCTGAACAGTAAACTGCATATCATCAAATAATCCGTAAGTTATACATGCGATCACGGTAAGATCTTCTACCAGCAAGTCACTTACGTTCGTTGGTAGTTTACTGTACAGTAGATAGTGCAATGTGGTGGCTTTTTGGCGAGTGGATAGGCCTTCCTTGTGTAGAACCTCTTTGCACATTGCGCGCCGGTGTTCAAATTCCGATACAATCGAATATGCGCGTGCATATGCGGAATCGCATATTCGAGAGTATGTGGAATCACATACTTGAGTAAGCTCCTTAGGAGAGCAGAAAAGGTACTGTCCCACCAATTCAATGATCCCAGTACCTGAGACTTTAGCTTCAGCTTTAGTTTCAGCTGCATCATACCTTTCGATCAGTTGTTTCAAAGTTGAAATATCACTAGTGTTAAGAGGCAGTTTCATATCGTTACTCATGTGTGTAGGATATATGTATTTGGACAGTTCAAATTCAATTGTATGGCGACAATGCGGCAAAAATTGAAATATACAATCTATGATATACCGATTGCCGATATGGACGTTGATATGAACGTTGATATGGACGTTGATATGAACGTTGATAAGGATGTTGATATGGATGTTGATATGGATGCTACAGCTATCAACACCGCACATATCTACTTTATCGAGGGTGGCATTTCTAGTGGTAAAACAACTATTATTGAGTCATTGCGGCCTGAGTATGATGTATTTGAAGAGCCGTTGGAATCATGGCAAACCGATTATAAGCTTGGAGACAAAAACATCTTAGAACTACTTTATTCCGACATGAAAGAACACGGTTTCAAGTTTGAAATGATGTCCATGGTAACACGGTTTAAGCAGTTGATGCTGGCCATTGACACCGCGGCAAAAACCCACCGGCCTGTAATTATAGAGCGCTCGTACATGTGCTGTCGCAAAGTATTTGCACAGAACCTATATAATAATGGGATGCTTAACGAACTCGAGTGGAAGATTTACACTGAATCACACGCTATGTTTTCACAGCTAATGAAATCGCTATTATCTCCGCACAGAGTACGATATTTGTATATTCGAACGTCACCTGCGGAATGCTTCGCGCGAAAGACAAATCGCGCCCGTACGGAGGAATCTGAAGTACAACCGGAGTATTTCGAACAGCTACATGTATTGCATGACAGCTGGCTGTTGGGTGTAGAGTGTAAGGGTGTAGAGTGTAGCGTAGGATATAGCGATGATGGATGTACCGATGACAGCGTAGGATGTAGAGTAGAATATAGCGTAAGTATAGACGGTGATCGCACACATGCTGAGGTTCTTGCCGATGTAAAAAAATACATTGTATAGTGTGTACTGTGGGTGTATGCTATCTATTTTTTAATTGTTGCTACTATATGTTGCATTTTTCACTCTGCTGCATTTGCAGCGGCATCAATTGCAGCAGCATCATCGTCATCAACTTCAACCGGCTTTGGTAAGTTATAGTTGATGCGGATATCGTCAGGGGTCTTTCCCTTTACGAGATTTGCAATTGCTCTACATACGCCATAGAACATTGTAATAATTGCAAGATAGTCAATACTACTTGAGATTTCCTCCAAATACATATATTGATGTTCTCCTCGGTTGGCAATACCTTCCCAATACTTCGTTTCGAATCCCGCAACAAGTGGCGTATTGAGCCAAAGCTTTTCAAGCTTATTTTTGTCGTCTTTGAACTTTTCCTTATCTTCAGCGTACTTGTCAACCTGCAATTTGCGAGCGGCGGTTGCTTTAATTCCCTCCTCGGACAAGAGCCATGGAAGATACGGGAAAATTGCGCGCAAATGGTCAGTGGGGACTTGTGTCGGTATTTCAGTTACTACTGCCGAGCCGATTACATCGCGTAGTGTATCACTAGCACGTGCGAGCTCAACCGGCACCTTAAACTTCTTTCCATTAGACGATACTACAATTACAAAGTCATCATACTGCGACATATCCGCGTATGCGTCCTCGATTTGGATATTCTCGGGTTGTTTGTACAAGGCAATACGTGCAACCATACCGCCGATATTAAGAGTATTAGCAGCATTGCTAATCTCATCAAGATATTCAGCCGAGCACTCTGCAAAGTAGTTTAGCTCAAACTCGGTCAATGGAGTTGTACCATTGTTACCGGCTGCCATATACTTCAAATATCTGAGGATGAATGCAAAGTGGTGCGATGTAACGGTTGTAATCGCAATCGGTTCCTTTGCCGTATCTTCCGCAGAAGATTCCTGAGGAAAGGCCAAATATTTTGCTACATTCTTCTCGATAGTAAACTCCGCAGTTTCGACAATAAATCGGACTTCGTTTGGCTGAATAGGGCGTTCCATTTGTAGAGACTATAAACTCGTGGTTTAGATATTATAATCTATAAAATTCAATTTTGCGATTTGCAGAGTATGTTGATTGTAGGGTATATATGTGAGCAGGGTAGTGTATATATGTAAAAAAGCAGCGCGTATAGAGTGTACTGTTCGTATTGTCACGATATATGCTTTAGTAGAGCATAATTCTCGGCTAACAGTGCTCTGCTGACGACACTCTTCTTACAATCTTTGAGCTCGCCAACTGAATGAAAATACCGCACAACGCCATCAAGGTGGCTATATTTACATATAAAAGTTTGTAAATCATATATATGACCATGCGTATATAGATACCGCAACATCAACATCTGCTTCGATTGGAATGAAGTGAGGGAGGATATAGGTAACACTTGCGACGACGCGTCTAGTGGGGCATATATTATAAAATGCTTGAGGTCATCTGGGCTTATTACGGCTCCATTATGAATAAGATAGTCTAATATATCAACTGATGACGATGCTAACGCAATTATTACATGATCTTGCGGATCAAAATATTCTAACTCTCCCACACAGAACTTTAACATTTCAAGACTGCCACCACCTATGACGGAGTCTAAATTGTACGTGAACAAACGAGATTGATTGCATTGTAATAGAAATTTCACAACCGATATATGACCAGTATATAACGCAATAGCTATATTGCCTTGAAAACCATCTATGCAATTCTCTGCCCCTATGGCAACCAAAATATCAATATTTCCTGCTTGCACGGCTTTACGAACAACATTGCGATAAAAGTTATAGTGCTCACCGTCCACCAACATCGATTTAAGATACAATATCATGTCTACTCGATTATCTGCAATCACAGCATCTAAAGTCAAGCCGGCCACACATATGGGGTAGTTTGTGAAGCAACATCGTAATAATTCAAGATTGGGATACTTACAACATAACTTTGCCAGGTTTTCGTCGAATTTGAGCGGTAAATTGTATATAGTAGCATACAATACTAGCGTGTCTAAGTTGTCCTTCATAGAGGATACAATACCGCGCGTTGTTTTATGCATGGTTGCAGAGGTTATAGGTATATACTTGGCAAAAAATCAATTTTGTAATTTAAACTTTAATAAGGTCTATCATTTTAAAATCTTCGCGGTATAATGCTGAAAGAATTATTGAGTTCTTACATTCTTTGAGTTCGCCAATGGAGTGAAAATACTTCACAACGTCATCAGAGTGGCTATATTTACATATAAAAGTTTGTAAATCATATATATGACCATGCGTATATAGATACCGCAACATCAACATCTGATTCGATAGGAGTGGGATATGGTGAGATGATATAGGTAACACTTGCGACGACGCGTCTAGTGGAGCATATATTGTAAAACGTTCAATGTATTCTGGGTGTAATACGGCTCCATTATGGATAAGATAATCCAATATATCAACCGACGAAGATTCAACCGCAGTTAATACATATTGTTGTGGTTCAAAGTGCCCCATCTCTTCCACACAGAACTTTAACATTTCAAGACTACCGCCGCGTATGACATGGTATACCTGATACGTGGATATACGAGATTGATTACATTGTAACAGAAACTTCACAACCGATTTATGACCATTGTATAACACAATATTTGTATTGTCTTGAAAACCATCTATGCAATTCTCCGACCCTATAGTCATTAAGATATCAAGCTTCCCTGCTTGCGCGGCTTTACGAACAACATTGCGATAAAATTTACTGTGTTCACCGTCCGCCAACATCGATTTAAGATACAATATAATATCTACTCGATTATCTGCAACCACAGCATCTAAATTCAAGTCCAACACACGTAGGTACTTTGTACAACAACGTTGTAATAATTCGAGATTAGGATACTTACAACATAGCATTGCCAGTTTTTCGTCTAGTTTGAGCGGTATATTGCACATAATGGAATATGATACCAAAGTGTCTAAGTTGCTCGACATAGAAGACACCATACGGCGCGTCGTAATATACATGGTAGTGCTGATGGTAATACGGTACGCTAGTTCTGTAGGTTGCAGGTATATACCTGGCAAAAAATCAATTTTGTAGTTTAAACATCTCGAATAATGTCTATCATTTTAAAATCTTCGCGGTATATTGCCGAAAGTAACAATTCTTTCTTACAATCTTTAAGTTCTCCTTTATCGCGAAAATACGTAATGCATGATTCCGAACGTGTTACCCTTAATACGTATTTTTTTACGTCCGGTATATGTCCGTGAGTGTATAGATAATCTAACATTTCCATCCCGAACTTGACAAGTACGTGTGCGTTTATATCTATAATAGCGCCATTAGCAACTAGATATTCCAGGATTTTAACTGATCGTGACTGTAGAACATGTCTAATATATTCTTGAGGTTCAAACTCGTATGCCGTACATAACTTAAACGTTTCGAGATCATTACTTGCAGTGGCATGAATTGCATAACGTGGAAGATTATTGTTATTTGGAAGCAATCCGATTAGAAATTTCACTACTGCAAAATGACCCATAGATGCAGCACTGCATATATTTTGATCAAGGAAAGCACCGACACATTCATCTTTTACCAACAACAATATATCTATAGCACCTGTCCTTGAAGCATAATAAATTATCGATTGATGTAAACTATAATACTCGGTTCTATCACATTTCTTGATAAGATACTTTATCGCATCTATATTGTTTCCCTCAACTAAGGCACTAATAATATCGGTCTTGTCTACATCTCCCACACAGAAATTACACTGTCGTAATAATTCAAGGTTATTATACTTACAACATAACCTTGCCATTATTTTATCTAGTTCGAGCGACAAATTATATATAGCGGAATATGCTACCAAAGTGTCTAAGTTGCTCGTCATAGAAGACACTATACCACGCGTCGTAATGTGCATGGTGTACAGGTGATATATGCTTGAAGGCTGGCAGATTAGTGATATATACCCGGCAAAAAATCAGTTTTAAGCACTGTATGTGCATGCGCCAATACTGCGCGTAAACTACTTAATCTCATCCACCAGCGTATAATCTTCATGAAGTAATGCCCAGCGTACAACTTCCTCCTTACACTCTTTAAGCTCACCTTTAGAATGAAAATATCGTATAGCCTTCGGTTTATTTATATGTAAAAGAATGAATTCTTGAATAATATGCTGGCTTATAAATCCACCTTCGTACAGATATCTTATCATGCGCATTGAGTGATGGTGCGGATATATATACCCATGTGGTATAGTTGCACCCTGCTGAACAAGGTACTTCAAAATATTAACTGAATTGTCATGCGATGTACGCATTACATAATCGTTAGGATCAACATTGATGTCCGCGAATAACTTGAAAATTTCAACATTGTCTGCAATATATGCAACTTTAATATCGATGTCAATAGTAGAAATCGGTAATAAATACTTTACAACTTCTAAATGTCCGTATCGCACACCATCATCTAGTATATCATTAATCTGATGTATAGTAGTATAATTTCCCATGGTATACTTTAATATATCTATGCTACCGTACATAGCGGCATGGATTGCCATTTCCATGTAAAATTCCATTAAATTTGACGTACCCTCATTTAGCGTATCTAGTGTACACGATTCAAGATGGATGATTATATCTAGCCTATTTTCCGAAACTATCCGAATGCAGCTAGGATACATCGTATCAGTGAATGTACATTTTTTCAGTAATTCAAGATTTGGATACTCACAACATAATTTTGCTAGGTCATTATCCAGTTTGAGCGGTATATTTGAAAGAACAGAATATATTATAATCCGGTCTAAGTTGTCAGTCATACACTTTACAATGGTATTTGTAGTTTTGAGCATAGTGGTTTACGTGTCGTAGTGTATGTGCATATACTCGTAAACCATATGCTCTTTATATGTAAAAAAATGTGATGTCTAGTCGTGAGGAACTACAAGGCACGAAGTGCCGGTAGTTAAGCGGAGCTTTAGAGGCAGGCACGAAGTGCAGGCCTCTAAACGTAGCGGCCTCTTCTGCGCAGGCACGCAGTGCCAAAGCCCTATTCACCATAGGTGAATAGTCCTTACTTGATACCTGCGGCGTCCAATCTTGCTTTAAGTTGGACAATACGCGCGTTTATTTCCTGTCGGTCCTTTACTAGCAGCGCTGCAATACGGTCATACTGTAAGCCATCGGGAACACTTACGCCGTCGATTTTGCGCTTATTAACAATCTCGGGGAACAATAGATTGACTTCTTCTGCAATAAATCCGATTTGATCTCTTGTCGGGTCTCCAAATCCGGGCTTTGCGTTAAAGTATACGGGTCTGAGTTTACTAACTTTCGCACTCACTGACTCAATGTCGCGAATATTGTCCTTATATCGTATCGACGAAGTGACTTCAACTAATTCACCACCGCCAGGACCCGGCCCGGCTAACCACGCCGCAGGATTACCGGAAGCGGACGTATTATGTTTTAAAAACAACCCGCCATTAACGTTACCTATGATGCCACTCCCTATAACGGTACAGTCCGTTGTATCGGAAAGCACATCGGCACCAGCGCCAATTATTACGTTTCCGGATCCTACTTCAAGAGATTTTCCTGCCTGCCAACCTACGCAAAAGTTGTTGCTTCCGCTTGTAATGTATTCACCCGCACCTTCGCCAATTGCGGTGTTGTTTGTACCACGTGCGGAATAAATCGTGTATGGCGTAGATGCGAGTGTTGTCACGGTGTCTTCCACTGTCAGTACGGTTGTGCTTGGGTTTGCAATAATGCGGGTAGGTGCGATACCATCAAACAATATATACCCACCGATCATATCGGCTGTAAAACCACCACCATTCACAGTACCGCCCGATAGAGTCGCGCTTCCAGTTGTTGCAGTTCCATAGTAAACTGTAGCAGGTTCGAGTGCCTGTGTTTGAGATACCGTTGACGTAAAGTCCGGGTCTACATAAGTTGTAAGCGGAGCGCGTGTTCCGGCCCACACAATTATTCCACCCTCCATCCCTTGGGTGAACGTCGCTGAAGATATGGTTGTGGCGGTTTGGCTTGCAGTTACCTCTTGCCGCACTCCGTCCGCACTGCGTAGTGCATCTGTACCAATTGCAATATTATTACTTGCAACTGTCGACTGTAAGGCGTTTGCTCCGATGGCAATGCAGTCATCTGCTGATATTCCGTCGGTCATTGCTTTTTCACCCAATACAATATTGCGAACTCCTGTTAACAGTGCGCTTCCACTTGACGTACCAATTACAATGTTTTGTGTGCCATTGCCAACACTGTTTCCACTTCCAACGACTACACCGTAAGATCCAGTTATACTATTATCCGGCCCGTACACAACCGAATACGATCCGGTATTTGTACTGTATGCCCCAGCCACAACGCATTGAAACCCAGTTGCAACCGTGGCATAACCTATCGCAATGCTTCCATTGGATGATGTTGCTTCGGCAATCATCGCAATGGATTCATTAACCGCAGTTGTATGGTATCCCATCGCAATTGATCTAGTTACTGCACTCGCACCAACACCAGTAGCAAACGATTCTGAGGTAGCTCTACTAAGTAGAGGACCATCATCCCAGCCCACGCAAAATGAACTGCCGCTAGCAAAACACTGACCAATTGCAACCCCTCGGTCACTTACTACACTATTACACGCCGCAAACGATTCAAGTCCTCCAGTTACTGTGGAATTTCCAATTGCAATCGATAATCTACTACCGGTAACTGTAGCAGCGCCAATTGCAACACAGTCTGTTGACGTTGTAACGGAAGAGCCATCTCCTATCACAATGTGATTAGCACCATCAGACGTAGCGTTTGTGCCAATACAGATTGCACTCGAGCCTCCAGGGGACGCTCCGGTACCCACAGCTACCGAATTTGTAAATGCGGCCGTTGCAGATGTTCCAATTGCAATCGCCCGATCTCCAGTCGCGGTTGCATCTGATCCAATTGCAACAGAATTACGAGAGCCGGCTGCGGCAACATATGCGCCAGTAGTTGCATTCCGTCCAACCGTGATACAGCTACTATCATACGAGTTTGCTTTTGTGTTTAAGCCGTGCCATACACCGCGAGAGAGATCCCGTGGGTATTTTTCGTCTCCTGTTGCGCCGGTTGGTGTCTCGTCAAGTACAGTTGGGTTAAGTAGTACAATTGATTGCAGGTTTGCAATGTCTAACGGATTCACCGGGTTGGGTACATCTGTGATAGTTGTACCGTCATATATGACGTTCGACCAAGTTGGTGATGCAGTACCGCCGCTCACAAGAAGCTGCCCGGGTGTACCGTTAGTAGATTCTAGTGCTGTCGCGCCACCATAGAGTACAGATCCAGCAGGATAAGATGTAGCTCCAGTTCCGCCGCTAGCAACATTTAATACCCCGGAAAGCGTAATTGGACCTGTAGTTGGCGTGTTAGGTAGCAGTCCCGTAGTGCCGGCGCTAAAAGTTTCCACTGCCGTACCGGGGATGCCTCCGGTACCTGACGTGCCGATATCTGCCCACGTTGTCGCAGAATCACAGATCAAACTCAACACAAAGTCCGTAGCGACTGTAATACTGAGGTCGACCCCAATCAAGTGTACGGGATTGCTTGGATATATATTTAGTATAGCGCCACTAGAATTCTTTACCCTAATTGTAATTCCGATAAGATTTGCAGTAATTGGAGGAAGTTTAACGCCTGTACCAGGGCCCGCATCCACTTCAGTATACTCTGCCGACAACCGCGCTGCTGTGGCTTGATCGGCGCCAGTAGGAATTATACGCTGCGTAGAAATAATATTTGGTTTTGATTTTGCTACATAACCGAGCTCGCGACCAATACTTGATCCAAACGGCTCAAATGGTTCTTCGACGCCAAGATCCGCATCCGCCGCGGTATCGATATACACCGTAGACGCTGCATCTTTCACTTCCGCGACAAAACGATAGGGTAGCGCGTTTGCAACCCCTGTGCGATATATTCTTATCGCGATAGTATTGTTTGTTGGTTGGAGTGGCAACATACTTACGGAAACTGAAGTTTTAGTGATAGTGGTACTGGTCGACGGGCCTGCTAGGGTTTCGCCATACGATGTAACGTATGTTACTTTGTATGAGTATGTTCCCGGAAGCATATCGCCCGGAATTTTACCATTGCTTAATAATGGGTACCCGGTTGGTGGCTGAATGTCAAATCCATATACATATGCGGTAGATGTCATATCGGATTGCTTATATAATAGTATAAAAAAGACTTTATTTTTATATTTGTTTGTTGATAGAGTAGTTGTTGATAGAGTAGTTGTTGATAGAGTAGGTGATAGAGTAGTTAGTGATAGAGTAGTAGATAGAGTATTAGATAGAGTATTAGATACCAGCCGCCTGACATCTAGATTCGAGCGTGGCTAGTTCATCCAATAATTGTTTTCTGTCCTCTACGAGCATTGGCAATATATGTTCGTATGATAATCCTGAGACTTCACCGCGATTATAATTTACAATTTCCGGGAAATATCGTTCAACTTCTTCTGCGATCAATCCTATACAGTCGCCGATAACCGGTCTACGCAACTGTTCCGGTGTCAAAACCACACCCTTTGGCGTATACCGCACAACTCGCAGGAGGTTAATCTTTTCCCGTAGTGTAAGGGCGGGTGTAGTTTGAGATGTAGTTTGAGATGTAGTTTGAGATGTAGCCTCAGATGTAGCCACTGCACCAACATCCCGTATATTCTGCTTATATCTTTCCGATGATGTTTCTTCTACAAGCTGATCTCCGTCAAATCTTGCGGGATTTCCTACTCCCGACTTATGTCGCATGTATGCGCCGCCAGTTATAGTCTCATCATCATACGCGGGTGCGTCTGCGATTGTATTAATAACGACGGCGTCGTCATGAAAGATACTAGTTGTGTCCGCTGTACCGATGAAAACATTATTTGATGCGGCGCGACTATTAAATGCGATCGATCCCAGCGAAACGTTTTGCTTACCGGAGTGTAATTCAACTAACGCGGATTCACCTACTGCGACATTTTGCGTAGTGTCTGCAATATAAATAATATAGTTTACATTGGTTGTAACGACTGCACTGGAAATTAAAATAGTGGTATCGGATATGTATTGTACTATTCTGGCACTACTCTTAAGTGAACCTACATCATAAAGTAGGTAACTTCCAACCAATTCCGGTGTAAACCCAGTTCCAGTTACTGTTCCTCCGGTAGACGACATTATACCCGTCAGCGTAGAAGGACCGTAAAATACGAGACAACCTTGTGTAAATGCTTGACTTTGGCTAATAACTGAACTAAACTGGACGGGTGATATATATGCGTCTAAAGTTGCAAATAACCCAGACCCAAATATAATTAACCCGCCTTGCATTTCCCGGCGGAAAAATCCTAACGATATTTGCCCCGCCAAGACTACATTATTTCCGCTTTGACTAGCTACACCACCGGCTACTGTTAGTCCAACCCTAGTCAAACTATAGGGTCCAATTGCGACGTTTATACCAAAACCATTTTGTAGAAGAGAATTATACCCAATACAAACCGTTTTTTCACACGCATATGAACTCGCAAAATTACTTACACCAAGTATAACATTTCTACCGTCTTGAGCTGATGTTATTCCATTTGATGTACCTATACATATGTTTGATGTACCGACACCGATGTTATTTCTACCCAATACAACACTATATGCGCCGGTGGTGCCAGTGTTACCTAGTGACACGGTACTAATGCCTAAAACGCGCGTTGAATTTCCCATAGTTATGGATTTTTCAGTACGTGCTTGGGCATTGGTACCAAATGCCATTGCATGCGCACCGACGGACACACTAAAATTCCCAAGTCCGATACCATACGGTCCGACCATTTTTACTCTATATCCAAAACCAATGGAATTGTTTCTGATTTGCGCTTCCCTGCCTATCGCTATACTATGCGTGCTACAGATTCCAGGAGGTGAACCGGCTATAGCCATGCCAAAACACCCGTCGCCCTCCGAAACGCAGGTAAGGAACGAAATGCCGCGAGGTCCATTTACTCCAACGTGACTACCCCCTGCAGAGAAAGAATACTGTGTCCCTGCTGTGCGATGTCCCGATCCTGCAAAACTGACACTACTTATGCTGTTGTTGGTACTAGGTGCAATTCGCGCTCTAATACTTACACTTACACAATCGGTGGAATTTTGAACACTACTGTCAATACCTATAGCTACGCATCCAGTGCTGTTATCATTTCGTGCAACACCAATCGCGACACCATCACCTCGCATAAATGCGCTTGTTGCGCCTATACCAATAGAGTTCGGCGAAGCCAATATTTGACTAGTCCCAATACCAATAGAGTTTGCGCCGATATTAGTTACTGCTCCAATCGCGATTGCTCCAACCGTTGATGCGCTCCCAATATACGATATTGTAGAATCAAGACTTGTTTGTTTCGTATTGACGCCGCGCCATACTTTAGAATCAGTTGGGTACCTGGGAGTTGCGTTCGGATCAAAGACTATGGTAGACTCTATTAAACTGGCCAAATTTGCAGCGTCTGTCGGCCCAGTTGGAATTGGCACCTGCATTGTGGTGCCAATATGTGTAACATCGGCCCATACGGGGACAGATGGGTCGGCAGTTAGTATTTTACCTGCGGTATCAGCGACGGCAGAAAGACCGGCTCCGTTACTATACACTACACCGCCCTCTGCAAATGAAGTGGTGCCAGTTCCGCCACTGGCGTTATTCAGAGTATTACCCAACACAACATTTGGAAGTGGAGTTGCAGTAAAACCCGTAATACCAGGTGAAAATGACGAGACTGACCCAGCACTCCCACTAAACCCAGAACCTGTTTCAGACCATCCCCCAACAATCGCAATGAAATTGTATGTATAAGCATCTAGTGTGATTGAAGGCTGTGTGTTTATAGTATGTAGAGGGTCGCTAGGGTATAATCTGATATCTGCCGTATCGGAGATGATAGAGATAACCATGCCGGCGAGCATTGGCGTAATGGGCGGTAGTTTAATTCCGCTGTTCGCGATACCTGTTACAAACGTATATTCGGTGGCGAGTTGTGCAGCGTCGCCGTGTATGGTACCGACCGCAACCAGCCGCTGTAGCGATTTTATCTCGGGCTTTGACTTTGCAACGTATCCGAGCTCAATGCCAACACTAGAGCCAAACGCTTCTTTTGGCGCTGCAGTGGTGAGGTCAATAGTCAATTTGTTGTCGATTAGAGTGTGGATGCCGTTTACAGCCTGCGTTTTCCCGGCCAGTTGAAACGTTGGGTCTCCAGCCAACCGGCGATACACGTTCATATAGTTTACATTTAATGGAATGTCAACCCTGACAACTACCGTTGATTTATTTACTGTGATTGTCGATAATGGGCTCGGTGTCGTTTCACCGTACGCTGTAACTGAAGTCACGACATATTCATACGTACCAATTACTACTCCTTTTGGACCCGTATGCGTACGTATACCCGCAGTAAGTGTGGGTGCTATTGTTGGGGGTAATAGATCAAACCCATTTACATTACTTACAATCGACATCGGTACGGCGCAAGTATATTATACCGGGTGAAAAAAAACATTGTATACTCACCTTACTCACATTACTCACCTTACTCACCTTACTCACCCAATGCATCTAACAACATGACTAAAATATCTTTACTTGTATTATGTATTATTGCGTTTCGTAGGGTAGTTTTAGAAACCGGCGCCATAGTGACAAGTAATTTTACCGCCGATGCGTTGTGTTGTATCGCTGTGTGCAAGTATTGTATGTTGTATGGTATACCGCGTAGTAAACGACATACATGTGTACCGAAGACATTATTGGCGCGAATTAATCTTGTAACGTGATCGGTTACATTGCCACCATTACGTATCAAATAATTTATGAATTCAAGGTTAGATGATTCAGGGTTAGATGGCGTGTGTTTAAATGCATTATTCACCATATACGATATATTCATGTTTGGCGTGTCCGGATACTTGTCTTGTACATATGTTAGCACTGCCTCCGACTTAATATGGTCGATTATATCTTTTGGCGGACTTTGCAGAACCAACATGCACTTTACGGCATTATATTGCGCAACTAAATACCAACACTTGCTATCAGGTTTGGATATAGGTGAAGACGGTTGGGCAGAGAGTAGATAGGGTAGAAGGTAGGTTAAAATATGTACCTGGTCGTGGCGTATTGACAATTCAACCATACGTTGTATACTACATTTGTGTTTTAACTGCTTTAACGATAACAGGCATCCTTTAATGGCAGATGCAATAGCGGCGAAATCTATTTCAATTTGTTGGGTGTCTATAGGTTTTAAATAACACGACTGCGATAATAGGAACTTTATTATTTTTGGATGACCTACTGCAATTTCAAGTAGGTTTAAATGTAGTTTATTATACGTACAAAGCAATCTAAGGTTACCATACTCGGCACAGTATTTTTCTATATCGGGTGGTAATTCTGTACTGTGTGCGATGAGCAGTTTATCAAGTGCATTCATGCTTGCTGCGACTATATCTCTAACGCCTTTCATTTATGTATGGTGGTATGAGAGTTGTAGGTAACGTTGTAGGTAACGTTGTAGGTATGTAACGTTGTAGGTAACGTTGTAGGTATGAGAATACAAAAAATCAATTATCTTTTATCTTATTTGCCAGGAGCTGTAATATACCGAGTGAGCATTTATTGTCAATCGCGGTGATTAATAAATCAATGTCCACGGGATGAACTTTACATAGTATTTGCAGTGTAGCATAATCATTTGCCATGATGTGACCTATAATATGGTCTCGTTTAATCAGATGTGGGTGGTTTGTCGCAATGTATTTTGTGGCCGCTATTAGTTGACAATGATATAGTGTGAGAATCTCGTGTAAACAGTCATTTTCTTCCAGAAATGGTATGAAGTCGCTAAAATTGGGATTACTTGTTAATTCGACAATAACTGTATGCAATTTATCACTTGTATCTATAAATTCTGGGCGAAATATTGCATACAACATAGGTAACGCGATGATAGATAAACAATATTTAAAAGCATCAAACGTAATAGTGGGAAGGTTTTTACTAATATTCACCGCATTGTATTTTACTATAATAAACCATAGCTGTTTAGTTGGTTGTATAATTGCCTCAGTCTTGTGAATGAGATACATATCATAACGGTCATACTTAATTATTTCGACCATTAATCGGCTGTTAGGGGTAAGGGTGATGATAGCCCTCGGATACATCAATTTAAACACATCTATGTTTCCCACCGATACCGATTCAATTAATGCTTGTGATGTAAGAATATGTATAGTTGGTTTGCATTTTAGCACGATTTTTAGCATCTGAATACTGCCAGATTGAACCGCTTCAATAAGAAATTGACCATGGGGTCTGTCGAAGCAGCGTAAATACTTTATATTACCGTATAGAACGCAAAGCTCTTCTATGTTATCTGGGTTTGGTTTGCCCTGCGACCGTGCCTCCAATACCCGATCTAACGGAGTTTTCATCTGAGCAATTGTCCTTTTTACAACTGACATGTGTGGTTTTATGTGATGTTATGCGAGGTGTATGAGTTGTATGTTAAATCCAGTTACGATTCAGTTATAAAAAATGCGATTGTAGGTTTATAGTACGTTTATTGTAGGTTTATTGTAGAGATTGGCGTTGCATCGCATGCACAAGTGTTTTGAGCGCATTTGTCGGCGCACTGTTATTAATTGCACATAATATCAATTCGAAGTCTACGGTAATATACTTGCATAATTCCTCTAATTGATCAAAATTATAATGTAAGAGACATGCTTCTATGGTACGTCGGGTAATATACTCAGGATAATTATTTAATGTCCACTTTAATACATATTTATGCGTACATACTGCGTTGACTATCCATTGCATCATGCCATGTTTTACCATTACATTTAAGTGATCGGATGATGGGTCTTGTAAAGACGTTGCTAATATCCGATTTGCAATTTTCTGTAGTTGTTCATGCGTAGTGAAATCTGGCCTGGTTGATAGAATTTGGTCCAGAGTGTCTGTGTTTATTGGTAAACTATAAACAAACCATTCAAACGTAAGTTCTGGCAATAATGGTTTGATTTTATCAGCGTTATGTGTTAATGCGCAATCCCATAATACGTTATAGTTGACACTGATTGGTAATAATTTGAATAGATGTGGCATATTGTACCTTACCGTACGTATCAGAATTTGTGATCTGTCAACGCGGTCACCTCCGCGATCAAGTAATAATTCAAACATGTCTTGTCTACCAACACGAGTAGCCGCATGTATAGCATGTTCAGTTTCAAGAAAGTCATCACCGCGCAATATATCGTAACATGATTGATTTAGTATCCATTTTACCATTGATATGCTACCAGAATGCACGGCGGCGCACAGACAATCTTTATGTGTGTTGTTAAATGTCCGTAAGAAGCGGGGATTGTTGTATCTAACACACAATTTTTCGATATCGCGTGGGTTTAGAGCGCCTGTTGATATTTCTTCTAGAGCCCGGTCTAGCGGGGTTTTCATCTGGGCGATTGTCTTTTTTACATTTATCATGTCTGTGTATAGATGATAAATACACGCAAGATTCAATTATAAAAAATCAAGGGGTTGATTGATGTGTAGATTGTGTAGACCGGTGTAGATTGTGTAGATTGACCCTTCATTATACTTATCAGTGTTTTTAGTGTATTCATATTGACGCCAATATTAGCCGCATGCAATAGCAATTCTAAGTCTACGGGGATTGTGTTACATACAATCCTCAGCGATTCATATGAAAGATGGTGTAAACATCGCTCTAAATGATATCGTGTCATGTATTCGGGATGATACTTACATGCCCAAATTAGAATATATGAGATATGTGTTTGGTAAAGTATCCATTGTAACATGTTATACTTTACAAATATATCTAAATATGGTTCTATTTCGGCGTCAGCATCCGTAGATCTTAGTATGACAGTAGCGACGTCTATCATTCGTCTAGGTGTGGTGAAATCTGGTCTTGCCGACAAAATTTCCTCTACGATATTGGGGCGTAGTGGTAGACAGTCAATAAACCAGTCAAACGTTAGCTTTGGCAATAACGGTTTGATTTTATCAGATTCGTATAATATCGCTTCCTTACACAAATCACCCATATTGTGCATTGCGACAACACGCGGCAATAGGTTATAAAGTTGTGGTTTATTACACCTTACCACGTGTAGCCGAATTTTTTGGAGATCAATATATGTACGCGCGTGATTAAGTAATAATGTGAACATGTCATAGCGACTACTAGCCATAATAGCATCTTCAATTTCACGTATAATATTTTTACCGATATGGGGCGTTATATTATAATATGGTTGATTTAAGAGATGATTTACCATTGCGAGGCCACCAGATTGCACGGCCAACTTCAGATAATCATGATGGTAGATGTTAAATGTCCGCAAGAACCGAAGATTGTTGTACATGATGCATAATTGCGTGATGTTTGTGGGATTCAGACACCCTTCAGATATTTTTTCCAGTGCGATATCCAGCGGCGTTTTCATCTGGGCGATTGTCTTTTTTACGACTGACATGGCTGTGTAGAGTCGATGTAGCGTCTGTGTAGCGTCTGTGTAGCGTCGATGTAGAGTCCGTGTATAATATCATTTACATACAAGATTCAAATGTAAAAAAAAGCTATTGTGTAGACCTCATCGCATTTATAATGGTAATGATTGCATTCTTATTTAGACCCACATCAATTGCATATGTTAGCAAATCTAAGTCTACTGTAATTACTTTACATACACTCTCTACCACATCTTCTGATATAGAACAACCTTGTTTCTCAAATAGCTTTTCTACGGTTTGTCGAGTAATATACTCTGGGTATTTACGTATCATCCAATTTATGATCGGTTTTCTTGTATACTTATAGCGTATAATATGACCCATGTTGTGCTTTACAAACATATCCAGGAGTTCGTCCGTTATCATATCATCAGTATACACTCTAAATATAGTGTCCGCGATTTGCTTTAGTCGTTCCAACGTGTTAAAGTCCTGTCTAGATGATAAGACTTTATCTATTACAACAACGTGTAATGGTAAAGAATTAATAAACCAATCAAACGTTAGCTCCGGCAATAACGGTTGTATTTTATCCGCGTCATATGTTAATGCGACGTTCCATAATGAATTAAGGGTGCCCATTGTTGGTAATAATTTGTATAAATGTGGCATATTGTACCTTATTGTGTAATGAAGAATCGTAGTTTTGTTGGTATACGCACAGTGTTTTAGTAATAAATCAAACATGTCCTGTCTATCATCTATAACTGCATCTTCTATTGCCCATTCAATTTCATGAATCTCAACTTCATCTTCCACTGATAGACTATAATACGGTTGATTTAATAAACGTTTTAACATTTCGAGGCTGCCAGATTGCACGGCGCTACATAGGCAGCCTGTGTATATTGTGTTAAACGTCCGTAGATATCGCAGATTGTTGTATCTGACACATTTATTTATGATGTTGGCCGGATTTATTGCGCCAGTGGTAATTTCTTCTAGAGTGATATCTAACGGCGTTTTCATCTGGGCGATTGTCTTTTTTACGCCTGACATTTGTAGTGATGGTTTGTATGTATGTTATAACGCCCAAGATTCAATTATAAAAAATTAAAGGGTAGATGTGTCAGCCGGTACAGATTGACTTTTCATTACATTTACAAGTGCTGTTAGTGCGGATATTGACGCAGGTAATGATTTAATTGCGCATAATATTAAATCGAAGTCTACGGTAACTAAATTGCATAAAACTTCGAATATTTCAGACTTGGGATTGAATATTTCGGACCTCGGATGTAATTGAAGACATAATTCTACAGTATCACGCGTAATGTGCTCAGGGTGATTACTCATTAACCACTCTATTGCCCACGGTTTACGTTTGTTAAGGAATAATTCTACAGTGCGTGGTGTAACACACTCAGGGTAATTATATATTAACCACGTTAATACAGATTTACGCACGCGCGGTAAGTTGTTTATCAATTGCAACATATTGTGTTTTTTCATTACAACTAAATATTCGGCTACTGTGGCTGATAAACATCGATATAGTGTCTCATTGACTATTTTCTGTAGTCGTTCAGGTGTATTAAAATCTTGTCTAGTCGACAGAATGTGATCAACACCTTTCGGGCTCATCGGTAAACTGTTAACAAACCATTCAAACGTGAGTTTTGGCAACAAAGGTTTGATTTTATCGGAGTTATACGTTATTGCGCATTGCCATATTGCTCTCAGATTGACATCCAATGGCAATAATTTAAATAGTTGTGGTTCATTATATTGTACTGTATATACCAAAATCCGCGATTTGTCAACGCGGTCACCTCCGCGATCAAGTAATAATTCAAACATGTCTTGTCTACCAACAAGAGCAGCGGCATGTATAGCCTGTTCAATTTCATCCAAATATGCGTCAACTGGCGTATTGTAATATGGCTGATTTAGTATCCGTTTTACCATCGCTAGGCTGCCAGATTGTACGGCACTGCATATGCAATCTTTATGCGTGTTGTTAAATGTCCGTAGGAAGCGATGATTGTTGTATCTAACGCACAATTCTTCGATGTTGCTTGGGTTTAAAGAGCCTATTGATATTTCTTCTAGAGCCCTGTCTAGCGGGGTTTTCATCTGGGCGATTGTCTTTTTTACGCCTGACATGTTTAGTTGGTATTTGTACGGTGAATGTATAGTGTGATTTTTGGTGTGAGGTGATATATACAGTATATAATTCAATTTTGTTAGTAAAAAAATATATAGGATGATGACCTTCCAGCGTACTATTTCTTGCGATAATATCGAAGACTTCCTGAATGTGCTGACGAATATCCTTCAGCAAGTACATATTTACCTAATGCCGCATGTCCTTGTTTACCACCCGCTTCAAGATACCGTGCGTAGTATACCGATTTGGTTTCATTCCATCCTGGAAGGTTCGAACGTACCCATTCAACACTATCAAATTTCTTTTCATTGAATGTTATATTTATGTTAACGTTTCCATTTACTGTTCCGTTGATTACAAGAAACGGTCCAGATTTAAAAAGATTTGGCAAATCTTTTACGCTTTCGATCTCATAATGATCTCGTAAATTACACTCCACATACGATCGATTATCATTTCCACATGTAAGAATGGTTAGTTGTTTCAAATCTATTTTTGCTAGTTGATCTCGTTCAAATTGTTTATTCATATAGTTTAGAAAACCGCGAAAGCTCATAGTTGATTCATCAAGACCTGAGACAATTTTATCTTGAATTGTAATTTCAGTAGTTAAATTATCACATATCACCTCAACTTTAGAGTTAAAATATTTTGATGCCCAGTTTTCGACCATATCTTTTGTATCATATGAACACATAAATACAATTTTCTGCTTCCAAGATTCCAACACTACTTGAGTTGGTTTGTAAACAATATCTTCTTTTTCTACTCTATCACTACTTAAATTTTTTACAAACTTTAAATAGTTGTCAAGTGTAAATATTCCATATAATGCAACTTCAGTCAAATGTATCAACACATTATCTCCAGGGTTATCACCAATTTCAGTTACTGCCTCAGTCAAATTATTAAACTTTTTACATGGTGTTCGCATGAACCGCATAAGCAAATGTCTATGTTTTTCGGCGGCAAGTACAGTTTTCTTTTTAATTTTACCCATTTCGGCGGTAATTCGCTTAATAGTTCCAATGTTATTATCCATTATATCTGCAAGTTGTCTATACTCTTCAGCCTTTTTTCTGATTTTGATCACTGCATCATCTATGTTGGTTGCATCCATCTTATCGGCTATATATTAACTACACTAATATTCAAATTTGTATTAATCATGCGCATGTTTTATGGTCTGGATTTATTGGATTCGACAAGGGTTGATTTGGATTCGACAAAGGCCGATTTGGATTCGACAAAGACTGTTTTGGATTCGACAAAGGTTTATTTGGATTCGACAAAGGCCGATTTGGACTCAGTCAAATTATCTAAATAATGCATAAATGTACAGTATATAATTTTTAACTGCGTTATGAGCATTATACCATAATTGAGAAGCCATATTTTTGGAGGTTGGACGTTGGACTCGTTGGACTCAGAGTCCAACTGAAAATATATTTTGTAATTAACAAACCAGTTATACTCAAAATTTAAAAATACCGCGTTTTTTGGTATCTATGTATTTATACATTTTTAGTTACATTAAATATGTACAAGACACATCAAAAACAACTTATATACTGTGTAGGTGGATGGTTTAGATTTGGACTCCGTCGGGTATACATTTGGACTCTGACAAAAAGAGACTAGAATCATTTAGTGTGAAAAATTTCGTCTGCCCTAAATCCGGACAGTGTCTGACCTAAATCCGGACAGTATCTGCCCTAATAAATAAAGTCGCGTAAAATGATCCAAAACTAACAAATATGATGTTTACTATGATGGTACTATTTTATGTAGACTGTTTTGGTGTCGTCTTATAATTTGGATGCCCATCCAAATTTTTGGGAGGGCATGATATCCACCTTTAGAAATTTCATTTAGTGATTTATTACAAAAAAACAATACAAAAAAATACAAATAATAGCTATAATTTCTTTCGATAGTAACGAACATTACCCGAATGTGCTTTTTCAAACCCAGTCTGAGCAATTATTCTTCCGAATGCAACGTTACTTTTTATACCACCGTCGGCGACATATCTACGATAATAATCAGTTCGATTTTCTTGATTAATAGGTGGATTATTACTGACCCATAGCAAATCAGTATTTACTGCAACAGGCTCTCTAACGGGCACGGGAGCTCTAACAACTTTATCGTCCACAGGAGCATTATCCGTTCTACGTTGGGGTTTTCTCGACTTAATATAGTCAAGAAGCCGGTTACAATTACGATTTCCCTTAGCGAGATTATCGGCGACAGCAAGAGGCTGATGGTTTTTGTAATGGAAACGGTTAATAATATCAAACACCGTCAGGCTAGTTTTGTCTTCATCGCCATAATACAGCAGCGGAATAACGTGGTCAATGTGCCATACTTCACCATGATTCTCCCACGTCCACTCTTCCGGAAGTTGAGATTCAATATGTTCTTTCAAATCGGTTATAGTACCATGCAAAATACTCTCCATGTACAGTGCAATTACACTTCGAAGTCGCGTTACGGTATTGGTAAAGAGAAATGCTTCAATATTAGCCAATTTCTTTAGTTTATACCCTGTAATCGGCATTGGTCGAAAACTTGTCCATACATCATTATCAGACCGCCAATCGGTCTCAAGTCCAATAATAAGTGTAAAGTTTTCATATCCGGGATGCAAATTTGTATCGCAGATAAACTTATTGTAATATTCATCCACACTATCTCCTTCTTTTATCAGTTTAATCTTGATATACGCGTGAATAGTTTCAACTACAATGGTTGTAAGTGGAGTTAATAAGATAAGTTTATCCGGTTCACTTTCCATCATGTTTTTGGGCCGATCTTCTTCGGAACTCATTTTTGCAAGTTATTAATCTGAACGCGTATTGTAATATCGTATAGAATTCGTAGTTTTGTAGTATATTGTTACCATAAATTCAGTTTTCTCTACACAAAAATCTATAAACCCACAAAAAAGTAACGAATATGTAGCATCACTCCATATCATCACCCCACAGCGTCACCCTACAACCTACAGCATCAATATATTGCTCAACTGTATTTATGAGTGACTGCATATCCCTATCAATTGCAACATCTTTAATTTTGAGTAACGTAGCGGTCAATGCATCATCCCTCACCGGCAAACACTGTACATACCAGGTAAGTAAATCTATTATATTACTTTCTTTGACAATTATTTTACAGCATGAGATCAACATGGATTCAGTAACTACATTTCTGACCACGCAATGGTGAATAAATACATCACTTTCCGCAATATCGCATCTGTCAAAGGCCATCAATAGCTGACGGTCAGTTAATGCCGGCCATAACCATACCGCTCCATAACACGCAATTCGATAAATGTGCGTGTCGTCTATAACCGTGATACTGTTAAACCACCGAAGCATATCGACGGTATATGATTTCATAGCAGCTTCAATATACTGGTCGGTTATCTCAAACGGCGCAACAGAGTACATAAATTTTAGGCATTTTATACTATTTTGCGATATCCCATATTTTATCTGTTCGTTTGTCAAACTGGTAATGATTTTGGCATGTGCGTTGGTATGTGTATTGTTATGTGTATTGTTATGTACGTTATGGTATAAGTAATTCAATATTTCAACACTGTCATTCTCATACACTTGCCTCATATGGTTACGCGTTAGAGTATCATTTTCATTTTCTAGCCATTTGTAACATTCCACTGAATCGCATTCGAGTATATAGGTAATGCACGCGTTACAATTTATACATGCATTGTATTCGGATTGTGTAAACTGTAAAATACCCAAACATAAGGTTTTAATAAAGTGTAGAACTTCAGGTTTATTATATTCGCATGCGTGTGAAATCGCTTCGGATATCTCCGATTTCACGTCGTAATATGACGACTTTTGCGTAAGTAACAACTTTAAGACTCGCAATGCGTTCCCCTTAACTGCGTGGTACACCAAGTTCACATGTATTAATTTATAGCTTCGCAATAGCCGCACATTGTCATACCGCGCGGCAAGATGTAAAATACCTGGTGGGGGAGTTTCCAACATACATAGTATGCGATCTAGAGAACTAGCCATACGTTTTACCATACACGCTACGTTCTTTTGCATTGTCGAATATACTAAGATTATACCCGTGATGTATGATAATACTAGGCATAAATTCAATTATGTGATGGGTAGCGCCTCCGGTGCGAGGCCACATAATTGAATCTAATATGTCAACATAATCACAATGCAAAAAAACGTATCTCGCATGGTAAAATGTATGGCGGATCCACTAGATAAAATTCTGGCCAATATGAATTTACTACCATCTGACATTGAACAATACTGTGCACGGTATGGGAACATAAAGCTGCTGCGTAACTATAATAAATTGCATTCAGATTTGGTAAAGTACGCAGTTAAAGGCGATCAATTGGCTATTTTAAAGTTTCTACTTACGCAGAAGTCACCGCTTTATGAAATAATAAAGGAATTAGCCAACACATTGACGTGTGCATGTATATACAATAAGGTTAATATTCTAGAGTTTATTAAAAAGCATCTACATAAGACCGTAGACGGTCGGGACCAATGGAAGGAAATTGTAGACGAATACGATGATGGTGAGTGTATGTTTTACGCAACTAAATACGATCATGTAGATTGCTTTATATGGGCTAGTGACAATATGCACAGCGAGCCCGACGTCGATTATATTTATATGCATGATAGTGTCAAGATATTAAAATATCTGCATAGTTGTGGCAATGTCGATACAAATTACACCGCACCTAGGTTTATAAAGATGGTAATGAACCGTAGTAGCATAAATTGTCTACGGTATATATATTCGATTACTCCATTCGAGATAGACCCCGTTTATATTAAAAATGCAATACACTCATCCGATGAACGGTTGGTTCAGTGGTTCATTAGTATTGTCGATATATCCATCTACGTAGAATACATTGCAATTTATGGCGATCCTAAACTATGGGATTTGTTAACGAATGACCAACTTGAACGAAATCTATGCAGGTGTATTTGTAACTATAAAATAAAGTTTATAAAATACTACATAAATCGAAAACTAATGACGGAAAAGCTATTTCTAATGTGCTGCGAAGAGATAACAAGTATACATACATTAATGTCCATATTTGACCTGTTTGTAAAAAATACAACCATTGGCTTCACCACACTACAATATGTTAAAAACATCGCATACGAAAAAGGTTATGGTGCGTTGGTAAAGAGAATTGATGATTACATGTCACAATAGGTCAGTGAGGTACGTGTACATATACTTTAAAAAAACACTTATTTTATCATTTTCTTTGCGTAATTATCAATTCTCTTCCACATCACTTTTTGACCTGTACTCTCGGCAATGTTTCTGATATATGTTAATGTTTCCATACCGACTACATTATATTCCACATACAGCTCAAATATAGATAACAAATTCCACTTACGTACATCATTTGTATAATGAAAGCACAGTTTAAATAACTTTTCCGACATTAATTTTTTTTGTATGCAATATTGTATGTATGGGGCCTGTTGTAAATTAATCATTCTTTCTAAACAGCCCGAAAGCTGTTCATCAGTTAAAATATCCCACAATTTTTGGATGCCTTCTAATGCAATATTTGATGCGTAATCTGATATGTCAGTTATACTACTAAGCCAGCGTATCAAAGCGACATCTCTTTTGTTTATAGCATTTCTGATATGCCGCGGCGTTATCTCAATTGGTGCAATCGAATATATTGTCTGCAAACATTTCATGCTACTATACTGAATGCCTTTTGATATACACGATACAGTAGAATATAACGCCGGTGTATCTGCGCATATATACTTTAAAATTGTAACGCTGTCATTTACATATATATCTTCGGGACGCAACCCATCATGTATATTTTCTCTGACCCATATAAAACAGTCTAAAGAATCGTTTTCAAGTGTGTAATTGATACATTGACCATCCATATAGGTGTGTATGTGAGTTGCCCATCCATTTAGGTTGGAATGCCCCACAATACAACCACTGTGTACTGTATACTTAATAAAATTTAGAATGATAATTTTATTGTATCTACAGGCATTCAAAATCGCACCGTCTATTTCAGCGTTATATGACCGCGACTTTTGCGTAAGTAGAAACTTTAAAATAACTAATTGCTCACCCTTAACCGCATACTTTACCAAACCGTAGTGTATTTTATTATAACTACGCAGCAATTTGATATTTCCATACTCCGCACAGTATTTCTCAATGTTAGATGGTGGCGTTTCCAACATACATAGTATACGATCTAGTGGATCCGCCATACATTTCACCATACATGATACGTTCTTTTGCATTGTGAGTATAATGACATCTTAGATTCAATTTTCTGGCCGCATAGATATACGACGCTACCAATATAGCATAAAAAAGTCCATTATGACATATAATCATCAATTCGCGCTATAATCTCGTCGTAACCTTTACGGTGGGCGATGTTTTTTGCATGATGTAATGTATCTGTACTTACTGCATTTGCAGTACCCATATACAGATCAAATATCTCTGTTAAAGAACTTTCGTATATTAACGATTCGCAGCACAATATAAATAGCTTTTCTGTCATTATTTTTCGCGATATGCAGTATTTTACATATAGAACTCGTTGTTTAATAATCAATCGACCCAAACAACGTTCAAGTTGTTCGTCGGTCAACACTGTCCACATACCAATACCACAGCTATCCGTAATAGAATCTACATATTTAGATATGTCCGTGATACTATTAAACCACCGTAACATTGGTATGTGCGACCTACGTATTGCAGTTTCAAGATAACTACATTTTATCTCAAATGGTTTGATTGAATATGCAAATTGTAGACATTCTATGCTGTTACTATCCACTCCCATTCTTATATAGTTGGGATCAAAGTGATCATCTGATACCGTAGCACCATTACGCACTGTATGTAGATATTTTAATATCTTGACACTATCGTAAATGTATATAGTGTTGATATGTACTATTCCATCCATATTTTCAATAATCCATATAAAACAGTCTAGGTTGTCGTTTTTAATTGCGTAATAGATAGATTCTTTATCAACATAATAGGTTTGAGATGCTTTCCAAACGCTTATTCTTTGGTCTGCATTATAGTTCGCATTACCGTCCACATTATAGTTCGCATTACCGTCCACATTATCAAGACAATGTGACTTAAGAAATTTAAGAATATCGACCCTACCATATCTACACGCATATACCAGTGCGTCTGCATATTCCTTTATTAATTCACAACGAGGCTGATCTTGCATTAATAGAAACTTTAAAACCACCAATTGTCCACCCTTAACTGCATATTTTACCAATCCTAAATGTAGCTTATTATAGCCGCGCAAAAGCTTCAAATTGCCATACCGTGCGCAGTATTTCTCAATATCGCATGGTAGTAACTTCATAGTAGTTAGAATTTTGTCTAAGGGATCGGCCATACATTTCACCATGCGGGTTACGTTCTTTTGCATTGTGAGTATTCTATATACAAAATTCAATTTTTTGATTGGTTTTTTAAAACACAAAAAACAGGTTGGTTGCACCAGTCAGGGTATTTTTGGGTTATTAAAACTGTTTATCGGAGGCAATGATTGTCGCACGTGTAAGTGTATCGTTACTAATAGTTGTATTTTTGATATATAGTTCAATTAAATCTTTTACCTTGCGTGAATAGCCTATCGTCTCGCAGCACAATATAAATAGTTTTTCTGTCATTACTTTTCGCTGTATGCAGTATTTCATATATTCTGTCCGGTGTAAAATAATCATTTTCCTTAACTGTTGTTCAAGTTGTTCGTCTGTCATCACAGCCCATATATCATTACTCGAGCTAAACAAGTCCGCATATTTTGATATGTCTGTGACACTACTAAACCACTGTAAAAGCGGTTTAAACGACATACGGTGTGCCTTTTCAACCCATTTGTATTGTATCTTAAACGGTTTGATCGAATACGCAAATTGTAGACAATTTATGCTATTAGTATGTACTCCCATGTCTAAATGTAGGGGTTCAAAGATTGTGGCGCATACGCCAATGCCTACTTCGCCAGTACTGCCTACTTCGCCAGTACTCATTTTATGTACATATTTTAATATGTTGACACTATCGTGATTATATATAGTGTTGAATTGCACCATTTCATGCATAGTTTCAGAGACCCATATAAAACAGTCTAAGTTGTCGCTCTTAGTTGCATAATACATACAATCGAGATTACTATAACTATAATATGATAAAGGTGGCGGTTTCCCATCTTTGCGACGAGACTTAATAAAATTAAGAATACTAATCTTGTCGTATTGACACGCATAAATAGCAATCTGTGCTATTTCCTCCGCTAATTTATATTCTGAGGATTTTTGCGTGAGTAGAAAATCTAATATAGCAACTTGCTCACCCTTAACTGCAGACTTTATTAATCCTATTTGTAGTTTATTAAAGCTGCGCAAAAGCTTTACGTTACCATACAGTGCGCAGTATTTCTCAATGTCGTGTGGCAGTAACTTCATAGTGGTCAGAATTTTGTCTAGAGGATCGGCCATACACGTTACTGTGTACGTTATATTCTTTTGCATGATTGCGTATATATAATACAAAAAAATTCAATTTTGCTCCATTTGCCAGATATCGTATAAGTCCCACAGCCAGCCGCGCTGAGTATCTGTTAGCGCTGTCGGTTGCGCGGTCGGTTGCGTATCCGCATTGATTGCGTTTTCTTGACGTAAGCACTTCCAGTACAGATTATTTGCCCGCTTAGACACTTGCCAAACCTTTGGGCGTTCTGTACAGGCCACACGCCCCAGCACCACACCCATTAGCTTCATCCCCATATGTTTGAAACCGCGTTCAATGCTAGTAATGACCATATCGTTCTCGATAAGAAATTTTTTCGCCATGTACAAGTCGTACGTTATCTTTGTTAACGTGCGGTCACCATTTACAGTAGTATACTCGGGAATAAGGATCCCTGCTTTGCAAAGCATCATGATGGCCAATATCGACTTGGCGCCAATATTACTCGCCGACGGTGCTTGCATATTTGACGGTTGTAACGGGATTGTACGCGTAGCTACCTGACGTACTGGCTTCATGTTGTCTAACAGCGTACTCAAATTCAATTGTTACTAATCGTCTTTGACGATTAGGGCTACAGGATGCTTCGCACCCTTCCGCAGAAGAGGCCGTTACGTACC
>TARA_R110002153_G_scaffold120904_5_pt1 | contig 39061 bp, 34 predicted proteins | sample TARA_R110002153 | Tara Oceans TARA_R110002153 (sample SAMEA4398193) | marine metagenome | biome: Polar Biome; feature: [SRF] surface water layer (ENVO:00010504); material: water (ENVO:00002006), including particulate matter (ENVO:01000060) such as... | depth 5 m | reverse complement strand
TTCTAACCAACTGAACTACCGCTCCAGTTTCTTTAATACTTTCAACGGGTTAAGAAGTTAATCTAAGACCTTCCCCTCAACCGCGGCGCAGATAATACGGTTAACCCTTAATTGAGTCAACCGCTTTTTCTGAATTTTATCGGTTAATTTCAATATTTATGTTTGTTTGCCTATCCATTGAGCGATTTGACCAAAATGCGCACAGTATTAGCCTTTACTAGCAGGCTTATCGGATTTCCCTTTGGCTGTTTTGTCTTTGCTTTCTTTAATTGAGCTATCGTCATCATCGGTTTTACTACGCGAAAACCTTAATTTTAAGCCCGCAATAAAGCTTGGCTTAGCTTTTTCATCATTATCGATCGACTTATCATTAAGTATTTCCTCAACCGTGGCAGGTTTCTCCCTGGTCACAAACCAAATCAATGCCCCACCAACGATTAGCAAGAATACATTAATGCCAATAATCAGTGACACTAAAGTGGAAGTCGCCATTTCGGGTTCAACATTATGCTCCATGATAGGAGCTGATAGAGTGCCATCTTCATTTATTACTTGTTCTGGCTGTAACGGTAAGGCATTTTCTCCAACCGCAGCAACGACAACGGGCTCTTCAGTCAAAAAACTAAACTCGGGCACATCCAGTATTACCTCGCGCCCATCGATGGTATTGCCAAAGGCGGTAATCTTTATTCGATAGACACCAAATTCATAATTCACGATTAAATATTCACGCACATCCGCGGACATATCGGTAATCGAAAAATTTTGTATATCGCCATTGGGGAATTGCACCTTGCCATCTATCAACAGTGAAGATATAGCAATATGTTCACGGTCAGCATCAATCAGTAATTTATGATACCCCCCCACACCTGCATTTTTCTCGACCGAGATATGAATTGGATTAGGATAAAGCATCACAGGAGCATCCACTTGCTCTCGTGAGAACATCGGCGTACTCACCCTGAAGGTCGGGATCCATTCGCCAGCAGCAACCGACAAATTAAACTGCCCAGTAAACGTTCCATCTAAGGGCGTCTCATCCATCCCTTGGCCATTATCTTCAAAAGTCGCTATGGTTTGAGAATCAGCACCAAAGTTATTGAAATCAGGGTTATTAGTACTGGAGAACTGCATATTTAAGGTAACGACATCCCTAAACTCAGCATAATTTATTGGCTCGCCGCCATTGGTTAAGTAAGCCGTCTGCTTAATAATTTCGCCAGAAAATATGACGTTTGGTAGGGGTTCTGCGTGTAACATTAAATCGCTGATGACCATTACACGACTATTCGGTGTGATATTGCCTATTGCTTGCCATGGACCGGGCATAGGCTTTTTGATACTGACCATATCGTATGTAGCGGTATCAAACCAAAAAACGTCTTCACCGTCGGCTTGAGATTGATAGATTTTACTACCGTCTGGACGCACCAACACCACAGGTACACTGCCATAATCATGGAAAAAGACCATGGTTATTTCATCAACTTCATAATCTATTCGAAAACGATTTTGCAACAACTCGATACTATTTTGAAATTCGGTACCTAGTGATTCAAGAGGAGGTTGCGCATCTTGTTCTGTTGGGGGCGTTTGCGCGCTGGCAAAAACAGACAATAATAGCGCACTGAATAACAGAGGTTTTATCATAGCGTCTCAAATAGTTGATAGGTTGGCGTTTATTCACGCCATAAACAGGAACCGCCTTCTTTTTCGACGAGGTCCAAGCGCTTTTCGTGCTCTGCTAATTCATCGGCTGTAGCACGTAAAACCTTTAACTGATTTGTATTTGGATCAAGTCTTCGAATACGCTCCACTTGCCCTCCTCCATCAGAATTCGATTTACCTGACAAGTTGAGGTCAGTTTGCCCACCGGTCATCATTAAATAGACGTCGGCAAGTATTTCGGAATCTAATAAAGCCCCGTGTTTTTCTCGATGTGAGTTGTCTATTCCATACCGTTTACAAAGTGCATCAAGATTATTCTTCTGACCTGGATGTATTTGGCGAGCCATGCTCAGGGTATCTAATACCGTACACATGTCAGCAGTTTTTTTGCCCTGCATGGACGCTAACCGTGCAAATTCATGGTCCATGAAACCCACATCGAACGGCGCATTATGAATAACCAATTGAGCACCGGTGATGAACTGCACAAAATCAGCGGAAATATCAGCAAATACCGGTTTATCCAACAAATATTCGTTGGTGATACCATGTATCTCTATCGCTTCTTGTTCTATTAAACGCTGAGGATTAACATACACATGGAACGTGTTTCCCGTTAGACGGCGATTAAGTAATTCTACACACCCTATCTCAATGATCCGGTGGCCTTGTCTTGGGTCGATACCCGTCGTTTCTGTATCAAGTACGATTTGTCTCATGAGCTCTCAATTTGTTTCAGGGTGGCGTTAAGTTGCTATTACATTATACTGCGAAAAATTTTAAATGATTGATAAATGAAATGAAACACTTAGAAATTTATACTGATGGTTCCTGTTTAGGTAATCCTGGGCCTGGCGGCTATGGCGCTGTATTATTATTTGGTCAACATAGCAAAGAATTAAGCCAAGGGTTTGTCCATACGACCAATAACCGAATGGAGCTGCTCGCCACAATAGAGGCCCTTGCCAGTTTAACTGAAACCTGCAAAGTTGATTTGACAACAGATAGTCAATACGTAAAAAACGGTATCAACCAATGGATTAAAAACTGGCGTAAAAATGGCTGGCGTACGTCAGACAAAAAACCGGTTAAAAATGTTGATCTTTGGAAGCGTCTCGATGAACAAGTTAAGCTGCATCAGGTAGATTGGCACTGGGTTAAAGGCCACTCGGGCCACCCTATGAACGAGCGCTGTGACGTCCTTGCTCGCGATGCTGCGTCAGGCAAAGACCTGTTGCCAGATATTGGTTTTCAGCCTTAGACCCCATGATAAGTAGTTATAATACCTACTTATCACTCCATACTGCATATTCATTACCATTGGGGTCGGTAAAGTGAAAACGTTGACCACCTGGAAACGCAAAAACAGCCTGCACAATTTTACCGTTGTGCCTTTCAATTTTTGCTTGTGTCGCACTTAGGTTATCACTGTACATAACCACTAATACGCTTCCGCTACCCGGTGAAACCACCTGTTGTGAATAAAAAAAACCGCCATCGATCCCAGAATCAGTTATCGCCACATATTCAGGCCCGTAATCGATAAATTGCCAGCCAAATACTTGACCAAAAAATTCTTTCGTTATTGTTAAATCCTTCGATGGGATTTCGATATAATTAATTTTATGATGAGTTGACATACCTTTCCTTTTATCTTGTCCGCAAATATTAATCAGGTTCCGCCCCAGAACCTAGTTCGCTATTGATAACGACAATAACGCAACCTTCAAGTAAATTAATCAACCTCGGCGCATATTTTAACGAACAATAGTGGTTACGTATGGTGTAGTCACGTTGAAATAGTGAATTTCACCAAAATGCGGCTATCGTTAGGTTTTACGCGGTAAAATGCAGCATAAGTTACATTAATTTACACTTGTGGATTCTAACATAGTCATATTTTGGTTAGGATGCAGCATCGTTTTTAAGTAAGTGAACAATTATAAATATGTCTACCGATAAAAGTTGGACCAAATCATTCTTTAGCGGAATTTGGTCAGTACTCAATTTTAGCCGTAAGCTATTCTTTAACATTATCTTTTTAATTATATTCATTGGGATCATCTCTTTATTCTTCAGAGATAACGGCCAGATAGGTGTCCAGCAAGATTCCGCACTGGTGCTGAATTTAAAGGGTGATATTGTTATCCAGAAAAATGCAATTGACCCTTTTGAAGAATTTATGCAGCAAGCGCTGGGCCAAGCGAATGAAAAACCCGAAGTATTGTTACAAGATATATTGTTAACAATAGATAACGCCAAACAGGATCAACGTATTAAAACGCTAGTGCTTGATTTGCAAGAACTTAATGGCGCAGGCTTAGATAAACTTGAGCAGATTGCTCAAGCAGTAGATGACTTCAAGCTTAGCAACAAACCTGTTTACGCTATTGGCGATTCTTACACGCAAGAACAATATTATATAGCTAGCCATGCTGATCATGTATATATGAACCCTATGGGCTGGATGCTATTTGAAGGCTACGGCCGATTCGGTATGTATTACAAGTCTGCATTGGAAAAAATAAAAGCCACTACGCATGTATTTAAAGTGGGCACATATAAATCTGCAGTAGAACCTATCTTACGTGATGATATGTCACAGCCCGCAAAAGAAGCCAATAAGGCTTGGTTAAATGGCATGTGGTCGCAATATAAAGAAGGTGTCGCAAAAGTCAGAGGAATGTCGACAAACAATTTTGATGAAAAAGTCGAAGACTTTATGGTCAAATTTGAAAATGCCGATGGTAATTTTGCTCAATACGCACTTGATAATGGTTGGGTTGACGGTTTAAAGACCCGAGAACAGGTGTTACAAGAACTTATTTCGCTAGTTGGAGAAGATGACTCCAAACGCGGATACAAACACATTGCCTTTAAAAATTACCTGCACATTGTTAATCCACCGCTACCACACCTTAGTTCAAATATGGACAAAGTGGGTATAGTTGTGGCTAAAGGCACCATTTTAAATGGTGAACAAAAGCCTGGTACAGTGGGTGGCGACAGCACCGCCGAATTACTACGAAAGGCACGACTAGACGACAGTATTAAATCTGTTGTGTTGTATGTCGACTCGCCCGGTGGTAGCGCATTTGCATCAGAGATCATTCGTCAAGAAGTAGAGAACTTAAAAGCCGCTGGTAAACCAGTTGTAGCCCTAATGAGTACTTACGCTGCATCTGGAGGATATTGGATATCGGCCAGCGCTGATGAAATTTGGGCTGCACCAAGCACCATTACAGGTTCAATTGGCATTTTCGGTATGTTCGTCAGCTTTGAAAATACGCTGGACTATTTAGGCGTACATACCGATGGTGTAGGTACCACAGACTTCGCGGGTATGGGCTTAACACGCGGTATCGACCCTAAGATGGGCCAAGTGTTACAACGCGGTATTGAACATGGTTACGATCAATTTATTAGCTTAGTGGCAAACGAACGCCATATGAGTAAGGAAGATGTTGATAGCATTGCCCAAGGGCGTGTTTGGATAGGCGAAACAGCGTTAGAATTAAACTTGGTTGATCATCTTGGTTATATTGATGACGCTATATCTGCAGCCGCACAGCGCGCGAATCTGACAGAATACGATGTTACCTATGTGGAAAGAACATTAAACAGCAGCGAGTTATTCTGGAACGAGTTATTTTCAAATGCTTCGGTTGTATTAGCGAAAACCCAATTTGCCCAAAGTGACAGTAAACTCATTAGTCTAATCAGCAAAGTAACGGCTGGTTTTGACAATGTGGTTAAATTAAATGACCCACGTGGTGTTTACGCTTTCTGCCTAACCTGCGATATTTAACGTTAGTAATATTTACGCCGTGCTTAACGCAATTGCGTTAGGCACGGTGGATCCAGTTAAATTGACTTAGCAGTATTTAACAATGACTTTACCTACCCCCTCGCCAACAACACTTGAAGACATGCAATCGAATATTATTGCGCGTGTTAATGCCTGCGTAACGCATGCCAACAAACAGTTAGCAATCAATCTTGCTCAACCAACTATCAGCTTTAATCAACGTGGAAAAATTGCTGGATGCGCCCGCTTACAAAGCAATACGCTTAAATTTAATCCCGTATTGTTGGTGGATAACTACGCCGCATTTATGTCTGAAGTCGCGCCTCATGAAGTATGTCATTTATTGGCTTATACCCTGTACGGTCGCGTTAGGCCGCATGGCAAAGAATGGCGTAGTTTGATGAGTCAATTGTTTCGATTAACGGGGCACACCTACCATAAAATGGATGTCACTAAGGTAAGTGGTAAAACCTTTCCATATGTTTGTGAATGTGGCCAAATTGAACTGAGTATTAGACGTCACAATAAAGTACTGAGACAACAACAAAGATATATTTGTCGCCAATGCAGTGAAATTTTACAGCCTATCTAAGACATAAGCTCAGAACCAACGTTGCGTAAATGCCTTATCCAATTCATCAAAAGCGATTTTAAGTAAATCAGCCAACTCTTTATATTTCGGACGGGATTTTACCTGTGCCACACGGCATCCCTGCTGTTGCATCTTATGATGAATATCTCGATACCAAATCAAGGTTGATGGGGGTAACCATTGATTAGAACGATGCCCTAACCACAATAATCCTTGAACAGGGATGGACAAAAAGAATATCGCCATAGCGACAGCGTTAGGCAGTGTTTCCACACCTGTAACAGAATAGGCCATAGCAACCGTCAATACCGCTAGCGGTGGCATGGTTTTAATGGCCAATTTTGTTGCGGCAATAACTCTGCACTCAGGGAACATTGGGTACAGTTCTTTTTTTAATGGCCAAGTTAGCATGTATTGCTGACCATCTTTGAACAATGTAAAAACGGATTGTGCCATGAGTAACCTACTTTTTGAGGGATCGCGCCCTAGGGCATGCTAACGATGTTAGCTAAAAGTTGTTCTTTTAGAAAGTAGTCAATGGCATTAGTTCACGCCAAATACGATAGAAATCTTAGATATAGCAAATTTATTATCTCAAAAAGATTGAAAGTTTGCTGTCTAGACGCATTTATATGCGTAATGAGGGGGAACCTCTTTACCTATTTGGCGCTATTGCATAAAATCGCCCACAAATTCATTTTGGAGACATTAATGTCTGAATCAAGGCACGTAAAATTACTCATTCTAGGCTCAGGTCCTGCGGGTTATTCAGCAGCAGTTTATGCAGCTCGAGCAAACTTAAACCCGGTACTACTCACAGGCATTCAACAAGGTGGTCAGCTTACAACCACAACTGAAGTCGAAAACTGGCCTGGCGACGCCGAAGGTTTAACGGGTCCTGATTTGATGGTTCGCATGCAACAACATGCTGAAAAATTTGATACCGAAATTATCTTTGACCACATTAATAAAACCGACTTTTCCAAACGTCCATTTACATTAGTTGGCGACCAAGCTACCTATACTTGTGATGCGTTAATTATCTGTACAGGTGCATCAGCTAAGTATTTAGGTATGGAATCAGAAACCGCATTTATGGGCAAAGGTGTATCGGCCTGTGCAACGTGTGATGGTTTCTTCTATCGTAATCAAAAGGTAGCTGTTATTGGTGGCGGTAACACTGCCGTCGAAGAAGCGCTTTACCTATCAAATATCGCCTCAGAAGTGCATGTTATTCATAGACGTGAAACATTCAGAAGTGAAAAAATTCTAGCTCAGCGCCTATTGGATAAAGCCGAAAACGGTAACGTTACGTTGCATTTAAACAGCACGTTAGATGAAGTTCTTGGGGACCAAATGGGCGTAACGGGAGTACGTATTAAATCGACCACTTCTGCAGAAACTCAAGAATTAGACGTTATGGGGCTCTTCGTTGCGATTGGACATCAGCCCAATACGGGTATTTTCGAAGGCCAACTCGAAATGAAAGATGGCTACATTAAAGTAAATAGTGGCACCGCTGGTAATGCCACCCAAACAAGTGTTGAAGGGGTATTTGCTGCGGGTGATGTGAGTGACCATGTGTATCGCCAAGCGATCACTTCAGCAGGAACAGGCTGTATGGCCGCCCTTGATGCTGAGAAATTTTTAGACGCACTTTAAAAACGCTTCCTTTAGGCCTCCTTTGAGGCCTTTTTCATTTAATATCCACTGAGTCTGTATGATTGAACTCTTTCAATTAGATAAGTCCCTGCACTTTCCACCTCCAGTAAACGCCTTAGATGATCCTCCTGGTTTACTTGCTTTTGGTGGTGATTTGTCGATAGCCCGATTATTACATGCATACCAACGCGGTATATTTCCTTGGTTCAGTACCAATGAACCCATATTATGGTGGTCGCCCAACCCAAGAGGCATCCTACCGTTAGACAATTTTATCGTGTCAAAAAGTCTGGCCAAATTTATTCGTAAAACGCCCTATCGAGTAACGGTGAACCAGAGCTTCGAAGAGGTTATTCGCGCCTGCGCTGAAGTAAATCGTCAAGTTTCAGGTACGTGGATCACGCAAGATATGATAAATGCCTATATCGACTTACATCATTATGGAAGCGCGCACTCTATAGAGGTCTGGGATAACGATAAGTTAGTCGGCGGATTATATGGCGTTACCCCAGGTAATGTGTTTTGCGGCGAATCCATGTTTCATTACGCGACGAATGCTTCTAAGCTTGCTATGTTTTATTTAGTTGCGTTGTTACGAGATAGTGGCTGCAAATTTATCGATTGTCAGTTGCAAAATGACCACTTAGCCAGTTTGGGTTGTGTTGAAATCCCCAGAGACGATTTCCTAAGACAACTTACACTTGCGGTTAAACAACCCATCTCCCCTTCACTTTGGCAATCCAGGGAATTAACTAAACCACAATGAAATTTGGTATCAGTCAAAGCTTTGCCTGCAGTTATCTGCCGAATGAACAAGAAACATTATTGGTTTATGCTGAACAAGGTGCTCATAACAGCTATTACGAAATGCTCATGGGCGCCGGCTTTCGCCGCAGCGGAGCGCAAATTTATCGCCCTCATTGTGAAGCCTGTAACGCTTGTCAGGCCATTCGGATCCCAGTGGATGATTTTGTAGCTTCTCGCAGCCAAAAACGTATCTTAGCCCGTAACAGCGATATTAAGGTGGTACTGAGCGAAGAAGACAAGCCAAGTTACTACCCGCTTTACGAGAATTATATTAATTCTCGTCATCAAGACGGAAGCATGTACCCAGCCACACCAGAACAATACGCCAGTTTTGCACATGGCGAATGGTTGCATCCTCTTTATTTGGAGTTGCACCTTGAAGGTCAATTGGTCGGTATAGCAGTCACCGATCCGCTTGAAAAAGCCTTATCGGCCGTTTATACCTTTTTCAAGCCGTCACTCGCCCAACGATCCCTTGGTACGTTTGCGGTATTGCAGCAAATTGCGATTGCGAAACGCCTAAACAAACAGCATTTGTATCTGGGTTACCAAATAGATAACTGTCAGAAAATGCATTACAAGCGCAATTTTTTACCCCATGAGCGTTTTATCGAGCAAAAATGGCAGTTAATTTCAAAAAAAGACTGGTAAAGCTTTACACGACCGCCATTATTGGGCAAAATCTGCGCGGCATTTTTGACACTTATTATTTTATAGAGGTAACAGAGCTACATGGCGAAAGAAGATTGTATTGAAATGGAAGGTACAGTGTTGGATACCCTTCCAAATACTATGTTTCGTGTCGAATTAGAAAACGGTCACGTTGTTACTGCACATATTTCAGGAAAGATGCGTAAGAACTATATCCGCATCTTAACGGGCGACAAAGTAACATGTGAAATGACGCCATATGATTTATCGAAGGGCCGTATTATTTACCGCGCTCGTTAACATCTAAAGCAAAAGAAAAGGCCCAGTGTTTGATAACACTGGGCCTTTTTCTATATCTGAAATTTAGTATTTGACGCATTTTGTGCGCCAAATACATCATTATCTATCTATGCTTCAGACTTGGCTTCTTTTAATGCCTTAAACGTAAACACCAACTTTTGGTTTTTCAGCGAAATCTTCACACTACCGCCTTGGCTTAATTCACCAAATAACAATTCACTGGCGAGCTCTTTCTTAACATGCTGTTGAATAATACGCGCCATCGGCCGTGCACCCATGTTGCGATCGTAACCTTGTTCAGCTAACCACTGTCTTGCATCGTTGGTGACCTCTAGCGACACACCCTTGTTATCTAGTTGAACTTGCAACTCAACAATAAACTTATCGACAACTTGCAGTATCACATCTTGTTCAAGATGATTGAACCAAACAATGGCGTCTAAACGATTCCTAAACTCAGGTGTAAACACCTTGTTGATTTCAGACATCGCATCGTGACTATGATCTTGCTGTTTAAAGCCAATAGACTTACGTATCGTTTCCTGCACACCCGCATTCGTTGTCATAACTAACACGACATTGCGAAAATCGACCTTGCGACCGTTATTATCGGTGAGTGTGCCATGATCCATCACTTGCAATAAAAGATTAAATACATCTGGATGAGCTTTTTCAATCTCGTCCAACAACACAACTGAGTGAGGGTTTTTAATCACCGCATCCGTTAGCAAACCACCTTGATCAAAACCCACATAACCTGGGGGGGCACCAATTAGTCGGCTGACAGCATGACGTTCCATGTATTCAGACATATCAAAGCGTAATAATTCTACTCCCATAATTTTCGACAGCTGTTGGGTAATTTCTGTTTTACCGACCCCTGTGGGTCCCGCAAACAAGAAACTACCAATAGGTTTCGTTTCAGCGCCTAGTCCGGCTCGTGATAAACGAATAGCATCGGTTAATGTATCAATAGCTTGGTCTTGGCCGAACACCACTAGTTTCAAATCTCGATCAAGATTCTTCAACGACTCTTTGTCGCTAGAAGATACTGATTTCTCAGGAATACGTGCAATCTTTGAAATGATGTGTTCAATGTCGGTCACGCCAATCGTTTTCTTACGCTTCGACGGCGGCAGCAAACGTTGGCTTGCACCAGCTTCATCCATCACGTCTATGGCCTTATCTGGCAAATGACGTTCGTTGATATACTTAGCTGAAAGCTCGGCAGCCGCACGCAGTGCTTTGTGAGTAAAACGCACACTATGGTGTTCTTCGTAACGAGACTTCAACCCCATTAAAATTTTAGTGGTATCGGATACTGACGGTTCAATTACATCGATTTTTTGAAAACGACGCGCCAATGCGCGATCTTTCTCAAAAATACCTTGGTATTCCTGATAGGTCGTTGAGCCCATGCAGCGCAATTCTCCACTGCTTAATTTGGGTTTTAGCAAATTAGAGGCATCCATCACCCCACCTGACGCCGCTCCCGCACCAATAATGGTATGGATCTCATCGATAAATAATATTGCGTCTGGGTCCTTAGCCAACTCTTTCAATATACCTTTAAGACGCTTCTCGAAGTCACCACGGTATTTAGTCCCAGCAAGAAGGGTACCCATATCCAATGAATAGATTATGGCGTTAACGATAACCTCAGGCACGTCATTATGGATAATTCGAAATGCTAAGCCTTCCGCAATAGCCGTTTTACCTACCCCTGCTTCACCGACTAACAAAGGGTTGTTTTTACGACGACGACACAATATTTGAATACTGCGCTCAACTTCAAAATCTCGCCCAATAAGCGGGTCTATTTTACCTGCTTTGGCCAACTCATTTAAATTAGTGGTGTATTGATCAAGCATAGAAGAGCCAGCTTCTTGCGTCGCGCTCTCTTCGTCTTGTTCAATAGAGTGAGTACTGGTGTCGTCACTTTTTGATACACCGTGGGAAATAAAATTAACCACATCAAGGCGTGTGACGTCTGCTTTTTTCAGAATGTACACAGCCTGAGATTCTTGCTCACTAAAAATAGCAACCAATACATTCGCCCCGGTCACTTCTTCCTTACCAGAGGACTGCACATGAAAGACAGCTCGTTGTAATACGCGCTGAAAACCTAATGTAGGTTGCGTTTCGCGTTCGTTATTTGCGTCTTCAAGCAATAAAGGTGTGGTGTCTTTAACGAAGTCAGTTAATTCTTTCTTAATTACATCGACGTTCGCGCCACAGGCTTTAAGCGCTTCGGTTGCGGAGCCATTATCGAGCAAAGCTAATAAAAGGTGCTCGACGGTCATGAATTCATGTCTATGCTCTCTGGCAAAGATAAACGCTTCATTTAACGTTTGTTCTAATTCTTTATTTAACATTTTTAGACCCTCTTACTGCGCTAAACCTGTTCCATAGTACACATCAACGGATGCTGATGCTTCTTGGCATACTGGGTGACTTGCATAACTTTAGTCTCAGCTATTTCGGCGGTATATACACCACAAACAGCCCGACCACGATAGTGCACAGTCAACATAATTTGATGGGCTTTTTCTGAGTCCAAGTTGAAAAACCGAACCAATACTTCGATCACGAAATCCATTGGCGTGTAATCATCGTTATTCAGCAAAACTTTATACATGGGTGGCGGTGCTAACTTCTGCTTAACCGTATCCAGCTGCTTTTCGCGCTCAATATTAATAGTGTTATCTTTGCTCATAATAAGAAGAATAGTGCCCTTAGTGCAAATTTTGCAGTTTTATTAACATTTACTTAATTATCAATTTATCCTTGACAAAAACAGGTTAAAAAATCTACATTTTCTAGTGCGACAATTGTTATTTTAACATTTTCGCCTTCCCCATAGTTCATTGTGGGGATAAATATGCGTCAGTTCAAGGGATTAAAAGGAAGCAGAAGTATGGCTGTTGGCAAAGTAAAATGGTTTAACAATGCGAAAGGGTTTGGTTTTATTGTTCCAGAGGACGGTGGTGATGACATTTTTGCACATTACTCAACCATTCAAATGGAAGGATATCGCTCCTTAAAAGCAGGGCAAGAAGTGAAATATGATGTACAGCAAGGACCGAAAGGCCTACATGCTGAAAACATCGATTTCAACGGTGAGCCCGAACAGTAACGATTGGTCATAAAAAAAGCAGACCCTAGGGTCTGCTTTTTTATGCCTAATTAAAATTTATTATTTAAATTCTTTTAGGATGTTATTCAAAGTTTCACTTGGACACATGGCTTTAGTGATCATTTTCTCATCAGGGTAGTAGTAACCACCAATATCTTCTGGTGCTCCTTGAGTCGAATCAATTTCAGACATGATTTTCGTTTCATTTTTGCTTAATTTATCAAATAATGGCGCGAACTTAGTGGCTAATGCAGCATCATCGCTCTGATTAGCTAGCGCTTCAGCCCAGTACATTGCTAAATAAAAATGGCTGCCGCGGTTATCAAGCTGGCCCGCTTTACGTTGTGGTGACTTACCTTCATTTAATAACTTTTCAGTCGCCGCATCTAACGCTTTAGCTAATATTTTTGCTTTCGTATTGTCATTCTTAATCGCTAAATCTTCGATAGATACCGCAATTGCTAAAAATTCACCTAGTGAATCCCAACGCAAATGACCTTCTTCAACAAATTGTTGAACATGTTTAGGTGCACTGCCGCCTGCGCCAGTCTCAAATAAGCCACCACCAGCCATTAATGGCACGATAGACAACATCTTCGCACTTGTACCTAGCTCAAGGATTGGGAACAAATCAGTTAGATAATCGCGCAATACGTTACCTGATACCGAGATAGTGTCTAAACCGCGAATTGCGCGTTCCATGGAATATCGGATCGCACGAACTGGCGCCATTATTTCGATGTGTAAACCATTTGTATCGTGATCTTTAAGGTACTTGTTCACTTTAAGAATTAGCTGAGCGTCGTGAGCACGTTCATCATCTAACCAGAAAATCGCCGGATCACCTGATTGACGAGCACGATTAACTGCAAGTTTTACCCAATCACGAATAGGCTCGTCTTTTGCCTGACACATACGCCAGATATCGCCATCTTCAACATTGTGTTCGATAAGTACATTTTCATCTTGGTCGATAATACGTACTACACCCTCACCCGCTATTTCGAACGTTTTATCATGTGAACCATACTCTTCCGCTTTTTGCGCCATCAAACCCACGTTTGATACAGAGCCCATGGTGGTAGGATCGAACGCACCGTGAGTTTTACAGAAATTAATCATTTCTTGATAAATAGTCGCATAAGTACTTTCAGGAATAACTGCTTTCGTATCATGCAATTTTCCATCCGGACCCCACATTTGCCCTGAAGAACGAATCATTGCTGGCATCGACGCATCAACAATAACGTCGCTTGGTACATGTAGGTTCGAAATACCTTTGTCAGAATTAACCATGGCAATCGGAGGACGATCAGCATAACAAGCATTGATATCAGATTGAATTTCGGCACGCTGTGATTCAGGTAAAGTCGATATTTTATCGTAAACACTGCCCAAACCATTATTCGCATCAACACCTAGCTCTTCGAATAAATCGGCATACTTTTCAAATAACTTTTTGTAGAAAACTTTAACACAGTGACCAAAAACGATTGGGTGAGACACCTTCATCATGGTTGCTTTGACGTGCAATGAGAAAAGTATCCCAGTCTTTTTCGCGTCTTCAATTTGTTCTTCGAAGAATTCACAAAGGGCTTTCTTACTCATGAACATGCCGTCAATAACTTCACCGGCCAACAAATCGACACGTGGCTTTAACACTTTCACTTGGCCGTTTTTGTCAGTAAATTCGATGCGAACGTGTCCCGCTTTTTCAACGGTTACTGATTTCTCACCTGAATAGAAGTCCCCGCCACGCATATGAGCAACGTGTGTTTGTGATGCTTGGCTCCAAGGCCCCATTGAATGCGGGTTCTTGCGCGCGTAGCTTTTTACCGCTTTAGGTGCACGTCGATCAGAGTTTCCTTCACGTAAAACTGGGTTAACAGCACTGCCCAGAATTTTCGAATAACGTGCCTCAATAGCTTTTTCTTCGTCGGTCGACGGATCTTCAGGATACGCTGGAACTTTGAACCCTTTGTCGTTCAATTCTTTGATTGCAGCTTTTAGCTGAGGTTTTGACGCACTGACATTGGGTAACTTAATGATGTTTGTTGCTGGGTCTTGTGTGAGCTCGCCTAATTCAGCTAAGGCGTCGGGTACTTTCTGCTCGTCACTCAAATAATCAGCAAAATTGGCCAAGATACGAGCAGCCAAAGAAATGTCACTAAGTTCGATTTCGATGTCGGCAGATGAAGCGAATGATTTTACTATCGGCAGCAAAGAATAAGTTGCTAGTAATGGGGCTTCATCGGTTTTCGTATAGATAATCTTTGACTTCTGAGTTGTCATTATATACCTCAAATGTTGCGGTAGAGAGCTACCGGATTAGTGTAGACTGATAATAAGCGCAAATAAGTGCTGCTAAATACCCGTCATTTAGTAAATTTATCAGGAATTAACACATCCGATCCTGACATCAGGATAAAGTTACAATGAAAAATTCGCTGGAAGATAATAAACAATTCGTCGCAGAGTGCAAAATAACTCAGCTGTTTTATTCATAATAAGTTACAAGAAATGAACATTAATCAATATAAAAAGCCAAAAGTTACATCTGGCCGTACAAAAATCGTACTGTTTAACAAACCATTTAATGTCCTCACGCAGTTTACTGATGAAGCGGGTCGTCAAACATTAAAAGACTATATTCCGATTATCGATGTGTATGCAGCAGGTCGTTTAGACAAAGATAGCGAAGGATTGCTGATATTGACCAACGATGGCAAGTTGCAGAATCAGCTGACTGATCCTAAAAAGAAAACCAGCAAGACCTATTGGGTTCAAGTCGAAGGGATTCCAACTGACAATCAGCTACAAGCCTTACGTGATGGTGTGAAACTAAAAGACGGCATGACACGTCCAGCTATCATCGAAGTCATAGATGAACCCGTAGTTTGGCCGCGTAATCCACCCGTGCGTTTTCGTCAATCAATCCCAACGTGTTGGTTAGCAATAACCATAAGTGAAGGCAAAAATAGGCAAGTCAGGCGAATGACCGCCCATATAGGGTTTCCAACCCTAAGATTGATACGGTACCGAGTAGGCAACTGGACCTTAGATGGTATTCAAAATGGACACTATGTAGAATTAAATTAGTATCCGGGGTCACTCAACATATTGTGACATATTACGTGCAGAATCCGGATGACCTTATGTCTGTTATTTGCTAGAATTCGCCACCATTTTTATTGAGACTTTGTTATTTATCATGCCTTATACCCACACTCTTAGTGCCACCGAGTTAGCCAACAATAACCAGAAAAAGGTCATTGTAGGGATGTCTGGTGGTGTCGATTCTTCCGTTTCAGCCTATATTTTGCTGCAACAAGGCTATCAAGTTGAAGGCCTGTTTATGAAGAATTGGGAAGAGGACGATAATGACGAATATTGCGCAGCCGCAGATGATTTAAGGGACGCACAAGCAGTAGCAGATAAACTTGGTATTGAACTACACCAAATTAATTTCGCTGCTGAATATTGGGATAACGTATTCGAATACTTTTTAGACGAATACAAATCGGGTCGAACGCCTAATCCAGATATTATGTGCAATAAAGAAATTAAATTTAAAGCCTTTCTTGAGTTTGCTGCAGAAGAACTTGAGGCTGATTATATTGCCACCGGGCATTACGTGCGCCGTCGTGAAGTTGAAGGCCATTGGCAAATGCTACGTGGCATGGACGATAACAAAGATCAAAGCTACTTCTTATATACTTTAGGTGAGCAACACGTCGCGCAAACGTTATTCCCCATTGGCGATATTGAAAAACCTCACGTGCGAGAAATTGCTCAAGAACAAGGTTTAATTACCCACGATAAAAAAGACAGCACCGGCATATGCTTTATCGGTGAACGGAAATTCACGGATTTCTTATCCCAGTACTTGCCCGCACAACCAGGTGTTATCGAAACCCCTGAAGGTCAGGAGATTGGTCAACACCAAGGGCTGATGTACCATACGTTAGGTCAGCGAAAAGGTTTAATGATTGGCGGACTAAAGGAATTCGGCGAAGAGCCATGGTACGTTGTTGATAAAGATATGCAGCGTAATGTGTTGATAGTAGGACAAGGGGCAAATCACCCTCGCCTCTATTCTAACGGACTCGTGGCGAATCAGCTGCATTGGGTAGATAGAAAAGGCCCTTTATCAGCTCTAAAATGCAGCGTAAAAACCCGTTATCGCCAACATGATATCCCTTGTACAGTTGCCCCCAAAGCTGATGGTAGCGTTACTGTCATATTTGATGAACCGCAAAAAGCGGTCACGCCAGGGCAGTCAGCGGTATTTTACGCTGATGAAGTCTGTTTAGGTGGCGGAATAATAGAGAGCTATATTCGTTAATGCAAAATTCTACTAAAAAAGACCTGAATACCGTCGACTTTGAAAAGTGCATCGCGCTTGCGGGTGTTTGTCAGGCCGCCGCATTGGTTAAACAAGTGTCTAAACACGGAAGCTGCGACGAGCAGGCGTTTCAAGCGACCATTGAAAGCATTGTTATCACAGAGTCCGACAACACCGAACAGGTATATGGGCAGTTAAGCAATTTAAAGATCGGTTTCGATGCCCTTTATGCACAACTTGGCAATAGCACTAAGCCTAAAGACACAGAGATTACGCGTTATATTGCAAATCTGCTAAGTATTGAGCGTAAACTGAATCGCTCTAGCAAGCGCATGAATGAGTTAGGTGACAGAATTAATCACACTAAACGCCAACAACTTCACTTAGATTTATTTGCCAGTCAAATGTTGTCTAATCTTGCCAGTATTTACAGTGATATTGTGAGCCCAATAACAGCCAAAATTCAGGTTTCGGGTGATCCACAACTTCTCAAGCAAAGTGATAATCAGCATAAAGTCCGCGCATTACTTTTAGCCGGCGTTCGTTCAGCAGTACTGTGGCGACAACTAGGCGGAAAACGCCGACAAATATTATTTAATAGGCAGCGCACTCTCGTATGCGCTGAACAAGCATTAGCGCAAATCAACCAATCACGTTAGGAGCAAACATTCCATGCAGTTATCCGCATTAACCGCCGTATCCCCCATCGATGGACGTTACGCAGAGAAAACCGCTGAGTTACGAAGCATCTTTAGTGAATTCGGTTTACTAAAATATCGGGTACAAGTTGAGGTTCGTTGGTTGCAAAAGTTATCAGCCACGGCCCAAATTAAACAAGTCCCTGCTTTTAGCGCTGAAGCGAATGCACTATTGGATAACATTGTGGCTTCGTTCGACGAAAGTCATGCTGGTCGTATCAAAGAAATTGAACGCACCACTAATCATGATGTTAAAGCGGTTGAGTACTTTCTAAAAGAGCAAGTCGCCGACAACGAAGAACTAAATGCAGTCAATGAATTCATTCATTTTGCTTGTACATCTGAAGACATCAACAATATGTCTCATGCATTAATGCTGTTAGAAGCCCGTGAAAGCGTTGTTTTACCTTACTGTGATAAGTTAGTCAGTGAACTTAAGCGACTCGCCAAGGAATACCAGAGTATGCCTATGATGGCTCGTACTCATGGCCAACCTGCGTCTCCTACGACGTTGGGTAAAGAAATGGCGAATGTGATGTATCGTCTGCAGCGCCAACGTGATCAAATCGCTAATGTTGAAGTTCTTGGAAAAGTAAACGGGGCGGTAGGAAACTACAATGCACACTTATCTGCCTATCCTGATTTAGATTGGGCTCAATTCGCACAAGAATTTGTATCCAGTCTAGGCGTAACATTGAACCCATTCACCACCCAAATTGAACCTCATGATTATATCGCTGAGCTTTTTGATGCAATGGCGCGTTTCAACACCATATTGATCGATTTTAATCGTGATATTTGGGGCTATATTGCACTCGGTCACTTCAAGCAAAGAACGATAGCCGGTGAAATTGGTTCATCTACAATGCCGCATAAAGTTAATCCAATCGACTTTGAAAACTCAGAAGGCAATTTAGGTTTAGCCAATGCACTATTCGGTCATCTAGCCACTAAATTGCCGGTGTCTCGTTGGCAACGTGACTTGACCGATTCAACCGTTCTGCGCAACCTAGGCGTAGGCGTCGGTTATGCCATTATTGCTTATCAGGCCGCGCTTAAAGGGATCAGCAAGCTACAAGTGAATGAACAAAGTCTCCTCGATGAATTGAATAATAACTGGGAGCTGCTCGCAGAACCAATTCAAACGGTAATGCGTCGTTATGGTATCGAAAAACCTTATGAAAAATTAAAAGAACTCACCCGTGGCAAAAAAGTAAATCAGCAAATTATGGCTGAATTTATTGACGGTCTCGATTTACCAGACAATGCTAAAGATCAACTCAAGGCCCTAACGCCTGCAAATTATATTGGCCAAGCGATTGGTTTAGTTGATCAACTATAAACATCGACCCGTTTAGGCATTAACGCAAGAGACTAAAATAGTCAGTTTTGCATATAACCGTAAGCATCCTTTTGCGGTTATATGCAACATCATTAATTTCACCTTGTTCCTCGCTGTCACGTCCGCTTTTTATTTTCTGTTTGCCCATCATTTTTAAGAGTAAATTTATATCCATCTTTTTGACCTATACTAATTAACCTACGGTCAACAGGAAGACCTCATGGTCACGCGTATATTGCACATATGGATTTGGTGCGGAATTTCTCCTTCAGCCACCAACGACATTAATCCCACACGCATAAGCAATATTTTAAGCTTAATGATCATCTTCGTGCTTTTGCTGCAAGTGCCCACTGCAATCTATTATTGGAATTTTGGTGGTTTAGCTAAGATCAGCCTGTTGCTCAGCCACTGTGTGCTTTTAATACTCGTCCCCTTACTTAATTGGGCGCAGTATCAACAATTAGCTAAATTCACCCTGATATTTATTTTCATCAGTTACATCTTTTGGTCCAGTTTCATATGGCAAGCGAACCTCAATGTACATTACTACTTGCTTCTTGGGATCTTCGTTTGTCCATTCATCTTTGGCTCCCAAGGTGTGACTATGTGGGTCTGCCTCAATTGTCATGTTGGCGTATTTTTAGGTATTGATGGTTATTATATTTTGATCATTAATCCTCAGAATCTCTCTGAATATCATCAGATAGCAAGCCTTTCTAGTGCTGTCTTTCTCACGTTATCTTGCGCGTTAACCAGTTTCCATGTGGGCAGAAATGTCAATCGAACCCAAAGTAAACTAGCCTTTGCACAACAACGTTCAGAGCGATTGCTATTAAATATACTCCCAGCCGCTATCGCTCATCGCTTAAAGCAACATGAGGGTAAAATTGCCGATCATTACGAACAGGCTTCAATTTGCTTTCTTGATTTAGAAAATTTTACTCAGCTCGCAAAATCACTATCACCGGAAGCCCTAGTAGACATGCTAGATGATATATTTAGTCAGTTCGATAAACTCACCAAAATACATGGTTTAGAAAAAATTAAAACCATCGGAGATGGCTACATGGCAGCAGCTGGGATCCCTACTGAAAGTCGTTGTCATGCAGTCCAGTGTTGTGAGTTTGCATTGGCTGCCCGTGAGGTATTTGATTCACTCAGAACAAAGTATCAATTGAATACAGGTTTACGTATTGGTATTGGTTCAGGGGAAGTCATTGCCGGTGTTATTGGGCAAACTAAATTCTGTTACGATTTATGGGGTGAAGCTGTTACCCTTGCCGCTCGTATGGAAAGTCACAGTATTAGCAAACATATTCAAGTGAGTCAGTTTACTTACGAGATGGCAAAAAATAAATTTCATTTCAGCCCTCGGGGAGAAATTCCCGTAAAAGGATTAGGTCAAACACGCACCTATTGGTTGATCGGCCAGAAGCTGTGACCCCGTCCAGAATCACTTTGCCAATACCAACAAAAAATAACCATTTTCAGCATAAGGGCTGTATCGTCGATGTATATATTTGATAATTTTGATCCCCACACTTTTCTTGCATCTCACTGGCAAAAACGCCCTGGTGTTTTTAAACATGCTTTTGCAAACTTTATCAATCCGTTAGATGAGCATGAGCTGGCTGGATTAGCACAAGATCCGAGAATTGATTCACGCGTTGTTTCCTACACATCACCTGCTTGGCAGGTTACCCACGGCCCCATAGAAGACTTTGAAAGTGTATGCCAAGGAAAATGGAGCCTTTTGGTTCAAAGCGTAGACCAGCATATCAGTGAAGCCGATACGCTTATCCGTATGTTTAACTTTATTCCCTACTGGCGCTTAGATGACTTGATGGTAAGTTTTTCGAACGAAGGTGCGGGCGTGGGTCCACATCTTGATCAGTACGACGTGTTTATCATTCAAGGTAAAGGAAGCCGGCGTTGGCAAGTAGGAGAAAGAGGCCAATTTACCCCTTACCGTCCTCATCCTGATCTAAGCCAAATTAGCGACTTCGAGCCGGTTATAGACGAGGTATTACAACCCGGAGATATGATTTATATTCCCGCGGGTTGTCCTCATAATGGTGTGGCGCTAGAAGATTGTATGAATTACTCAGTTGGTTTTAGAGCACCATCCCAGCAGGACTTACTGTCATCTTTGGCAGATTACAGTCTCGATTTAGGTCTATTTAAGAAACGTTATCAAGACCAGGGCTTAACACCCAGAAAAAACCCAAGTGAATTAGCGCCATCAGAAATAAACAGCTTCAGAGCAATGCTGCATGACGTAATTGACTCTGCGCAGTTCGAGCGTTGGTTAAGCTGTCACTTTAGCGATACCCAATTAAATCAAGGCTACGACCCACAACATAATCCAGACTATTCACTAAAAGAGATTGTCGAATTATTTGAGCAAGGAACCTTATTTGAACGCCAACCTGGTATTCGACCGATATATTTAGCCAAGGAATACACAACCGAACCGTTAGAATTTTTTATTGAAGGCCAAGCATATTTGGCTCCAACGAATTACATCGACAATGTTTACAGCATGCTAAAGTCCCCCACTTGGCAATACGACTTGACCAATAAGAATGCCATGCCTTTATCTCTTGAGGATTTTTGGGTACAGCTTATGTGTGAGCTCGTTAACGCGGGCGCGTGGTTACCCCAAGAGGAAATGGACTTTTAAGCGCAATTGAAAACTCGGCCCGTTTAACACAGGCAGTACTCAATATATTGCAGTGTATCGAGTGCTGCCTAATGGCGTTGCCATTGACAAACCCATCACAGCCGCGATGAATGAAAGGCTACAATCCGACTAAAGATTGACGGTGGCGAGTATTCACCTTTAATCTTCTTGTAAATCCGAAATATCATCGATGATATCTTGCAATTCATCCATGGCTTTACGTTTCTGCTTAGGGCTTAACGACGTTGTTAACGCTGCTAGCATAGACGCATAAACCTGATTATTGTGTGTCGAAATTTGTGCTAGTTTGTCATCTTGGTAGGTTTCTGGATGCGATAGCAAAGCCAAAAATTTTGCTTTGAAGTGTGCTTCTTTGCGCTCGTTAAGCAACATTTCATGTGCTGCACTTTGTATGCGCTGGCGGTACGCTATCCATAAATCGAAGCTGCTTTGAAAATCATCAGCAAAACTCTCGATGATATTTTTTTGCTCAAGACTTAGCTTACCTATAAATTCTCGCGCGTTTTCTTGGGTGTTTTTAATATTCTTTTTTAAGCGCTTTTCAAAATTGTCATCCAGTCGATCTTCAATGCGCTTTAGATTTTCCTTATCTAACTCCGCAAATAATGCATTAACTTGTTCATCAGTTAAACTTGGCGCAAGTCGCGCTAATTCAGGACTGATGTGGTCGCGAAAACGCACCCAGTGCTGCTTTGCATTATTGAAATGTTGTTCCCATTGTTGAGCGCTAACATTGTCCTGTGATACCTGTAATTTAATCTGCTCAAGCTGAGTTTTATATTCAGTTAATTCGTCTTGGCGATGCCATGTCATCCACTGTGCTACATGCCCATCAAGTAATTTTTTCTGCGTCTTATCTAGCTCCACATAGTCGTCTATATACCAATACATCAACCAATCAATATTGTTATAGGCAAATTTAGAGCCGCAACCCGTGAGAAATATGCTCAGAGCGCAAAAGAGGAGTAGGTATTTTTTCATCATATTCTTGTTAACCTTTACCATAAATGCGCATTGAGCGGATTTAGCGAGTAATTGAAATATAACCAGTTAAAGAGTGTAAATCGTTAGCCATTAATCATAGCCTTCACATTATCTCGATGGCTTCTGCTTACCTTGAGCTCGGTACCGTTGGTGAGGATCAGGTGATACTCGCCACTTATGTGACTGACAAGTTTCTGCACAAACTTAATGTTAACGATGGCCGAACGGTGAATACGCACAAATAGTCTTGGGTCTAATTCTTCTTCAAGCTCTTTCATTGTCCGACGCATAATATGTGTTTGCTGCAAAGCGTGCACACACATGTAATCTCCAGCCGCGTCTATCCACTGTATTTCAGCCAACTCCACTCGCGTTACTTCGGTACCGTCTTTAATGGCTAATACATCGTCATACTGAGTCGTGCTGATCTCTTCGCCTATCGCTAAACGGCGCAATATATCTTCACAATCATCACCGGTAAAATCGGCAACCAGCTTCGCGAGTGTTTGTTTATGATCTGACTCGCTGTGTAATGCTACATGTTTGATAACTTTATCTACTGCAATGCGCAGCCGGCGCTCATCAACAGGCTTTAACACATAGTCAAGCGCGTGTGCATCAAAGGCTTTAATCGCATAAGTGTCGTACGCCGTTACAAAGATGACCATAGGTACCGGTTGATTTAGCTCCCGTAATTTATTTATCACCTGAAACCCATTTAAGCCCGGCATTTGGATATCTAAGAAAATCAAATCGGGTCGCAATTGAGGAATTAACGTTACGGCCTCCAACCCATTCTTACATTGGGCAACCACGTTTAGTTCTTTAAATTCAGCTAGACGAATAGCAAGCCCCTTTCGGGCTAAGGGTTCATCATCAATTATGACAGTGTTAATCTTCATGCAGGGCTTCTTTAGTCTCAAATGGAATACGAATACATACTTTTATACCAGAAGGTTGGCTATTAGAAATACTAAACGAGAAATCATTTTTGTATAAAGACGCCAAACGTTCCTGAATATTTTGTAAACCGACACCATTAGCGCGGTACATTTGGCCGTTATCTAAATCCGCTCCGGGGCCATTATCTGTCACCTCAAGCATCATATCTCGGCCAAATACTTTAGCTGATACAGCAATGCATCCGCCATCTTCTAATTTTGAAATAGCGTACTTAATGGCATTTTCAATGAGGGGCTGAAGTATTAAGCTCGGAACTAGCGCCTCGTTAGCATTGGGCTGAATATCCCAAATAACGGTTAACCGATCTTCAAAACGTACTTTTTCGATTTCAAGATAGAGCTTGAGCGCTTCAATCTCTTGCCTAAGCGGTACTTTTTTAATGGGATCTTTATCCAATGAATACCGCAGGAAATCACTCAATCGACTGACCATATCCTCTGCGGTTTTATTTTCTTTCATTAGAATAAGAGTTGAAATAGCGTTTAAGGTATTAAACAAAAAGTGCGGGTTCAATTGGTAACGCAGCATTTTTATATGTGCTTGATGTGCCATAGTTGTAGCGCGCAAACTATTTTGTTTTTCCTTGAGCAACATTTGGTAGTTTTTAATGCCGAAATATAATCCTGTCCAGCAGCCAATCATAATGAGTGAATTAACTGTGTTGGTAAAATACATATACCACTCTTCAGGTCGGTATCCCTTTTTGTATATTTCCCAGTAATTAACGTTTTTAACCAGCGCCCATAGCAAAGCAACAATATAAACACTCGCCACCACGATCATTAGCATTTTCAGGGGACTTAGCTTCATCGCTCGGGCATATATATAACGAAGAGGTATCGTTAGTAGCCAACCAGCATAGGCATTTAAAATGATAACGAACAGCCAAATACTGCGCATATCATGCAAAAATGAGCCTATATAATAGATTACCGCGAACCCACCCCAACCAAGAGTATGGAGGGTCCAAAACATACGTTCACGGGTGTCAAATAAAGCTTGCCACTTCATTACAAAAATACCATTAGAATTCAATGAAATAACGATTATACGAGAAAGGTCGACCGAGGTCTTACAGTTGAGCGTGTGCCCTTCCCCGTTTGTCGCATCTTAGCGCAAAACTTGGCAAAAAACGGGGAGGATTATGCTAATAAGGAATGTTCATGCGTTTCAACCAATGTACCCACCACCAAGCTGGTCCGACTAATAAAAACTGCAAATCTTTAAAAAATGACGGGCTTTTGCCTTCTATTTTGTGACCTATAAATTGCAAAATCCACATAAATACAAACAAGGCTAAACAAACTTCCCACACTTCGTAAATTGTCCCTTCAAGCAACATGATGCCGTACAATGCCAATACGCTTAACAACGTCATTGCAGCGCCTATCGGGCCTGATAATCTGAAATAATAATACAACATTGGCACGACAGCGATATGCGCCCAAGTCACATCAAAATGTTCCATTATCTCAAGTCTAGGAATCGACCAGAGTAACCCAAGGGTCACAAAATAGATTGCTGGTACAGCAACCGCATGAATTAATATATTGAGTTTGTTGGTATGACTATGTCCATATTCATTTAACAACAATTCTATTCGGCGCATGTACACCCTCGCTCTTATTTACATTTTATTAACAGTTATAAATCTGAGCATACCTAAAAGGCCAGCCCACGTCTATTGGCCTTTTGCTGCGATTACGGATTATCCGTGTTGATGAGTAGTTGAGATAATAACTTAGCCACATCATTTTCTTCAGCACAAAACTGGATCCCGTAATAATGACGTGTATCGTCTTCTTTTTTATTACGCACATGGCCAGACAAACTAATATCATCGCCTTGAGAATTTGGAATAAGCAGCTCAAGCTCCTGATCAATAGCAGGCCGAATGCCTTTGGCATCACGACCAATACTTATCATGCAACCTTGATTTGAAATATCACGGACTAAGCAAGGTATGATGTCGCTACGTTCTTGGGTGTCAATTAAAAGAGCGGCAATACGTGTTTGTGCACGTTGCTCAGCTCGCAAACCATGGCTTTGTATACTTTCTGGGAACGCAGCAAAAATTAACTTAGACGGCTTGGTAATAACAATCGTAATCTTAACCTTGAAAGCCACAATCACCCCAGTTTCATCTTCAAGAATACAACGTACGATCATGGTGTTATTCATGTAAATTGCACCATCAAGGCCTGCCCACTTATTATCATCGGGAAAGCGAAAGATCAGATTGCGGTTGCCATCTATACCAACGAATTCCGTTTTAACCCGCCTTTTTAACGTGGGTGACTGAATCTGCAAGTCAACGACCATTCCAGGACGCATTGAGCGCAGTTTAAATAAATCATCACTTGATAACCCAGTGTTGTGTGGCAAGAGTTAAATATCCTGTAAAGTAGTAAACAAAGTTAGGTGCAATCCGACCATTTAACGTAAAATTTACGTGAATATAAAGTGTTTTCGCAAAGGTTTATCGTAAAGATGATTATTTTCGAGCACATTTCACCCCGTTCCTCTTCGTGTTTATTTAAGGTTTTTCCATGTCCCAAAGCTCACCCGCTATTCATTACACCCTTAGTATCGATTCTATTGCTGGTCATACCCTTACGGTATCCTTATATATTAGTATTCCATCTGTGAAGGGCCACATATTATCTTTACCTGCTTGGATACCTGGCAGCTACATGATCCGCGATTTTGCGAAAAATATCGTCCAAATTCGCGTTGAAGATGAACAAGGTGCCCAGTTGCCTCTTGAAAAACCTGACAAGCAAACCTGGATGTTACCCCCTAATAACGGCCCGATAACGGTTCATTATACTATTTATGCCTTCGACCTATCAGTCCGTAGCGCGTATGTATTCGATGATTTCGCATTTTTCAACGGCACCAGCACCTTTTTAGCCGTTGAAGGTCACCGCAACGAATCGTTAGCCGTTACGCTACTCAAACCCACGCAAGCTTCGTGTGCGAATTGGCGCGTAGCAACAACTTTACCTTTGGCGCAAGACACACAGCATCATGCTTTTGGTCATTACCTAGCCAAAGATTACAATGACCTTATCGATCATCCTATATTGTTGGGTGAGTACGATATTGTCTCCTTCGACGTAGTAACGCCGCTGAATGAACCGCAGGACAAAGAGATTCAACAGGAACATACCTGCCATTTTGAACTCATTCTAGCAGGCGGACATCGCAGTGATACGCAGCGTATGGCCCAAGATTTGCGCGAACTTTGTGCCCATCATTTTGCCTTGTTTGCTGACACCCCCCCGGTAGAGCGTTATCTATTTATTACTATGCTGACAGGTAAAGATTTTGGTGGTCTTGAACATATTTCATCAACCGCGTTATTGTACAGTCGTGACGATTTACCTAGTATCGCCCAAGCCGACCACATGCCTGATGGATACCGGACCTTTTTAAGTTTGTGTAGTCATGAGTTTTTACATACGTGGCATATAAAACGCACTAAACCCGCCGTGCTGCAAGCGAGCGCACTGGCGCAAGAAGCGTACACTCCCCAATTGTGGATATACGAAGGTTTTACCAGTTATTACGATGATCTTAGTTTAGCACGCAGTCACGTTACCCCCACCGAAAGCTATTTAGAGGTGCTAGGTCAAACACTCACACGCTTAGAGCGAAACGCTGGACGTCTCAAACAAACCGTTACCGATTCTAGTTTTGACGCTTGGACCAAGTTTTACCAACAAGATGCCAGCGCCATCAATAATATTGTCAGTTATTACGTTAAGGGCGCCGTTATCGCACTGTGTCTCGATTTACACATTCGTATACAGAGCAAACATACCTTAAGTTTAGATAACGTGATGCGCTATTTGTGGCTGCACCACGGCAAGCTAGGGGTAGGCACACCTGACGATATAATTCATCATATCGTACTAGAGGTATTCAAACTGCCGCTCGCACAATTTCTGCAAGATGCGCTTTATTCGACTAAAGAGTTACCTGTTCAGAGTTTATTGGCCGAATTCGGTATTATTATGCAGCGTCGTGCACGCAGTGATGCTAACGATCTTGGTGGTAAAGCCGCCAATCGTGTGCAAGGCAATCAATTTGGCGCATCGTTTAAATCATCTGAAACTGGTGTAATTATTACCCAAGTCAGTGAAAATACGCCTGCCTACCATGCGGGTTTACAAGTGGGCGATCAGCTCATTAGCTTTGATGATTGGCAAGTGTCCACAGGAAATTTACTCAATATTTATGCTCAGTACGCAAACAATGCACAGGTAAGACTATTTATCCTTCGTCATCAGCGACTTAAACAGCTTACGCTTAAAATTAATGAAGCCCAGCTAGACACGCTTTATTTAACGATCAGCGACCAGCAAAAATTGAAACTATGGTTACCCGATAATAAACAGAACCTATAAATAAAGGGACTCGGCACTTACCTAATATTCGTTTTTAAAAAATTGCACCAGTTTCGCGCAATTGTACTTAGTGCGTATCGAACTGGTGCAGTTACATCCCTATACCATCCTACTTAACACGTAAACGTCATTTATCGCCCCTTAATTCCTCTATTGCCTTGGGCACGAACCTTGCTCTGTTAAACCAGTATTGATTGTAAATAAACCATCGCGGTATGCCCAACGCAGCCCTTTGTGTTTATGAATATTCGAACATAATAAAAGGACTATCCATTGCAAACTCAACCGTTAGATATGCAAAGTTTCATCAGTAATATGCCAAAAGCCGAACTTCATGTTCATCTTGAGGGCACCCTTGAACCTGAATTAAGTTTTGCTCTGGCAGCAAAAAATAATATCCCCCTAGAATTTGATACCCCTGAGCAATTAATTGCCGCTTACGACTTTCACGATTTACCGTCTTTCCTAAAAATTTATTACGCAGGAATGAATGTCCTCATCAATCAAGAAGACTTTTACCAACTCACTTTTGATTATTTAACCAAGGCAGCTAGCGAAAATATCGTTTATGTAGAGCTATTCTTTGACCCACAAGCTCATACTAGCCGCGGTGTTAGCTTTGAAACAATCATTACTGGCATTCATAAAGCCCAACTGGATGCAGAGGACGCACTTGGAATACGCAGCCAATTAATCATGTGTTTTCTTCGAGAACTAAGCGCAGAATCGGCAATGGAACACCTTAAGTTAGCCATGCCTTATTTACCTTGGTTAGTGGGCGTTGGACTCGATTCCAATGAAAAGGATAATCCTCCGGCAAAGTTTGCAGAAGTATTTGCTAAAGCCCGCGCTTTGGATCTAAAGCTCACCATGCATTGCGATGTCAATCAATTAGACACGCTAACCAATATCAAACAATGTTTAGATGATATACAAGTGGATAGAATCGACCACGGGGTCAACGCATTACAAGACCCTGCTCTACTTAAAAAGATCCAACAGCAGCAGATGGGTTTAACCGTGTGTCCTGTATCAAATCGCTTTGTGGTGCAATCCTTAACGTCAAAAGAAGTACGTCAGATGCTTGAGCAAAATATTTTGGTCACCATCAATTCAGATGATCCCGCTTATTTTCGTGCCTACTTAAATGAAAACTTTATTGAGCTGCAAAGAGAAGGACAATTTAGTACGCAAGATATCGTTACCATGGTAGAAAATGCCTTTAAAGTCGCATGGTTAAAAGACAGTGAAATTAATCAGTATTTAGCGCAGGTAAGCCAATATGCCAGGCATGTCCTAAAGCCCAGCCCAACGGCCCACGCATAAATTAATGTGCTAGCGAGTATTCCACGGATGGAATATAAGCCAATTAGCCTTTTGACTATCAATGGTTATGATACAAATTTTGATTGTGATCAGTGCGCCTGCCTGCACAATGTTTAATATAGATCTAATTTGTAACGACCCATTGATAAGGAATGCTCCATGATAAAGGCTTACGCAGCACATGAACCGAAAGGCAAGCTCACCCCCTTTGAATATGATCCTGGCGAGCTCAAGCCAAACGAAGTTGAACTTGATGTTATGTATTGCGGCGTTTGCCACAGTGATTTGAGCGTAATTGATAACGAATGGGGGATCAGCAAATATCCTGTCGTCGGTGGCCATGAAGTTGTGGGCACTATCCGTCAAATAGGTAGCGCCGTAAAAGGGCTTAAAATTGGCCAAGTGGCAGGGTTAGGCTGGCATGCTGATTATTGCAATCACTGTCGGTTGTGCGACAACGGAGATCACAACTTATGCGCTAAGGCACGCCCGACGATAGTTGGCCATCACGGAGGCTTTGCCGATAAAGTGCGCGCGCAAGAAAATGCGGTTGTGGTTATTCCTGATGGAATTGATCTCGCCTCCGCTGGACCATTATTTTGTGGTGGTATCACGGTTTTTAATCCCCTGAGCGAATTTGACATCAAACCTACAGATAAAGTCGCTGTCATTGGTATTGGTGGCCTAGGGCACCTAGCGCTGCAGTTTCTAAATGCTTGGGGCTGTGAAGTTACCGCATTTACCTCAAGTGAAGCAAAGCAACTAGAAGCAAAATCTTTAGGTGCTCATCATGTGATTAACTCTCGTGATAACGAGGAAATAAAACAAGCCGCCGGCGAGTTTGATCTGATCATATCTACGGTAGCCGTTACCCTAGATTGGGAAGCATACATCAGTACACTGGCCCCTAAAGGTCGCTTACATTTTGTTGGCGCGATTACCGAACCGCTAAAAATCAGCGTGTTTTCGCTTATGTCTCAGCAGCGAAGCATCTCTAGCTCTCCTGTTGGCAGCCCAGCTACCATCGCTAAAATGCTTGAATTCGCCAAGCTGCATAATATCAAACCGGTCATCGAAACTTACTCGTTTGATGAGATTAATCAAGCACTTGAAAGGCTTCGAGTCGGTGACGTGAAATATAGAATAGTGTTAAAACGCTGATAAGTTAAGGTCGCGAAAGAATCGTTAATGCCCCTATGCAATCCATAAAATATTGCTTAGGGGCTCGCTTTTCCATCGGTGGCGCTTTACACGGTAAGACCGCGCTTGCGCCATAAAAAATACACCACAGGCACTACCAGCAGACTGAGTATTAACGCGCTTGCCATGCCCCCGACCATAGGCGCCGCAATACGGCTCATTACTTCAGCGCCTGTACCGCTGCCAAACATAACAGGCAGTAAGCCAATAATAACAGTAGCAACTGTCATCATAACGGGCCGAACTCTAAGGCCTGCCCCTTGCATCACGCTGTGGCGAAGCTTGTCCACTGAAATTCGCCCGCCAACGTTTTGTTCATCTAAGCTCAGTTTTTCGTATGCTTGATTCAAATACACCAGCATGATCACGCCAATTTCAACGGCTACGCCAGCTAACGCGATAAAGCCAACGCCAACGGCAACGGACAAATTAAAGTCCGCAAGATACACTAGCCATATGCCACCAATCATGGCTAAGGGCAGTGTTCCAAGAATAATCGCCACTTCTGCAAAACGCTTAAAGTTGAGATATAAAAGTAAAACAATGATGGCTAATGTGAGGGGTATCACGTAATTCAGCTTTTCTTTGGCTCGCTCAATGTACTCATACTGCCCAGCCCACGTAACACTATAGCCCGCAGGCAATACCAGTTTGTCTTTGAGCAATGCTTGGCCTTTTTGTACGTAGTGGCTTACGTCGATGTTGTTTATATCAATGAATATCCAACCATTTAAGCGGGCGTTTTCGCTTTTAATCGCTGCAGGACCGTCATCAATATAGACTCTGGCCACCTCCCCCAGCGTTAAGTGCTGGCCAGTTTTAGTGACTATGGGTAAACGCTGCAATTGCTCAGGGGAATCACGGTACGCTTGCGGGTAGCGCACATTTATCGGATAGCGAGCGAGACCTTCCACTGATTGACCTATGTTCACTCCACCAACTGCCATCGTTATGACGTTTTGAATAGCACTAACGCTAAGACCATATCGAGCCGCTGCTTCTCGGTTTATGTCCAGCTTAATGTATCGCCCGCCAACTGCACGCTCTGCATAAACTGAAGCCGAGCCCTGCATAGGCGTAAGGATCCGCTCAATATCTTGGCCAATTTTTTGAATAACCGCTAAATCTTCACCTGCGACTTTTATACCTACAGGCGTTTTAATGCCGGTTGCCAGCATATCAATGCGCGTTTTTATCGGCATAACCCATGAGTTAGTCACGCCGGGCAGCTTTAATGCCTGCTCTAACGCATCACGAATGTCAGCTTTGCTCATACCCACACGCCATTCGTCTTCAGGCTTAAATTGTATAAAGGTTTCAATCATTGTTAATGGTGCAGGATCGGTCGCGGTATCCGCTCGACCGATTTTACCAAATACGTTCTTTACCTCTGGCACGGTGCGGATGAGCTTATCGGTTTGCTGCAAAATCTCCCGAGCTTTACCGACGGATATCCCTGCATATGTCGTCGGCATATACATTAAGTCACCCTCATCCAGTGGTGGCATAAATTCGCTACCAATATTCTTCAGCGGATAAAATCCAACCAGTGCAATAACAAAAGCGACAAATAATGTACTTTTAGGGAAGTTCAGCACCATTTTTAAAGCCGGCATGTACAAAGCGATTAATGCACGATTAATCGGGTTTTTGTGTTCACTTATGACCTTACCGCGAATGGCATACCCCATCAGTACTGGCACCACACTGATTGCCAGCCCTGCTGAAGCGGCCATGGCATAGGTTTTCGTGAATGCAAGCGGTGCGAACATTCGCCCTTCTTGAGCTTCAAGCATAAACACAGGTAGAAAGCTGACCGTAATGATAAGCAGACTAAAGAACAAGGCAGGCCCCACTTCAGAGGCCGATTTAATAACGATTTCCCAGCGGTTGTGCTCGGTTAACTCAACGTCTTGCATATGTTTATGCATGTTTTCAATCATCACGATAGCCCCGTCAGTCATGGCACCAATGGCAATCGCTATTCCCCCAAGGGACATAATATTGGCATTAATACCCTGCCAATACATAATGATAAAAGCGATTAAAATACCCAATGGTAAGCTAACAATGGCGACCAAAGACGAGCGCACATGAAATAAGAACACAGCACACACAACGCCGACTATCAGTAATTCTTCTAGCAGCTTCGACCATAAATGCTCAACCGCGCTCTCAATCAGTTCTGAACGGTCATAAACCGCGACAATCTCAACCCCGTCAGGTAAACCTTGTTTTAGCACCTCAAGCTTTTCTTTAAATGCCTCAATGGTTTTTTGCGCATTTTCACCAAAACGCATCACCGCAATGCCGCCTACCACTTCACCTTCCCCATTCAACTCAGCGATACCACGGCGCATCTGTGGCCCAAGATGAATATCTGCCACATCGCGCAATAACACGGGCACACCATTGTCGTTAAAGCCTAAAGGGATCAACGCTAAATCGGCTTTGTTTTGTATGTATCCATTGGTTGAGACCAAATATTCAGCCTCTGCCATTTCTATAACCGATGCCCCAACTTCTTGATTACCGGCCTGAATCGCGGTTTGAATAAGGCTCAAGGGAATGTTGTAAGCACGCAATTTATTTGGGTCGACCACCACCTGATATTGCTTAACCATACCGCCTATAGTGGCCACTTCTGAAATACCCGGTACAGATTGCAATTCAAATTTTAAAAACCAGTCCTGTAAAGAGCGCAGTTCACTTAAATCATGACCACCGGTTTCATCTTTAAGTGCATACATATAGACCCAGCCAACGCCTGTGGCATCAGGTCCTAATTGTGGTTTTGCCTGTGCAGGCAAGTTTGGGCTCACTTGAGATAAGTATTCCAAGACCCGTGATCGCGCCCAGTAAGGGTCGGTATCGTCATCAAAAATGATATACACGTACGAGTCACCAAAGAAAGAAAAGCCACGAACAGTTGTTGCCCCAGGAACAGACAACATCGCGCTGGTAAGCGGATACGTCACCTGATCCTCAACCACTTGCGGGGTTTGCCCGGGGTAGCTGGTTTTAATGATCACCTGCACATCCGATAAATCAGGGATGGCATCCACTGGGGTATGTTTAATACTAAATAACCCCAATCCTACGATCATGGCCGTCAGTAAAAGCACCAATAGTCGATTGTTCACCGACCAGCGAATAATATGCACAATCATAGCGCGGCCTCACCAGTGAGTGACAACGCCTGTATAACAAATTCCCCATCATGTATCTCGAAGGTAAAGGTAATTTCGCTACCTGACTTAAGCTGCTCAATTGACTGAGTATCAAGCTGGTCACTGAAGGAAAAGTCCAGGGTGGCAGGCTCTCGCCCCCATTTTTTTATTGGCCCACGGCTAATATTGATCGTTCTTGAAATTGCATTAATCTCGTTAACGATACCGCGCACCGTCGCTTGCTGGTGCATTGTATTTTCTTCGTCTAGGGTCGCTGGCATTTCCATGGACGTCATGGTTTTCACCTGCGATATCATCGCGCTGCTATGGTCCATACGGATAAAATCAGACGATATACTGCTTTGCGAGTCCAATAAAAATTGGGCTGAGGTAACGATGTCATCATGTTCTTTGAGACCAGCTGCAATCTCAATGAAGTCGCTATCCATACGACCTAGTTTCACCTCGACCGATTTAAAATACCCATCACCGAGGGCCAAAACCACCCGATCTTGACGACCCGTTCGGATCACAGCCTCGCGAGGTACAAGTAACACCTTACTGCTGGCTTCCCCTTCAATCGTAATATCTGCAAACATATTGGGTTTTAATTGACGGTACGGATTATCGAAACGCAAGCGCACTCTAAATGCACGGGTGGTTTTATCAAGTGACGGGTAAATATAATCTAGTTCCCCTACCCATTGCTGCTCAGGTAAATAACCAACGTTCATCGTCACAGGCAGACCTGGCTTTAGTAAGGCCGCTTGCTGCTGAAATACTTCAGCTTCAACCCACACTTCGTCCAAACTGGCGATCGACATCAGCGTATCACCAGGTTTAACATAATAGCCATGACGAATTTTCAAATGCTCTAATACTCCTGACTGAGGTGCATAGAAAGTGACACTTTGCAGTACTTCATTACCGCTATTAAGTTGTTCCATGGCTTGCTTGGGCATATGCAGTGCCCGCAAACGCTGCCGCGCAGCATCAACAAGCACGGTGCTGTTGCGCTTTTTCGCCAGCAAATACTCTTCTTGAGCACTGACTAATTGTGGTGAATAGATACCGTAAATTTTTTGACCTTTGGTTACGGCTTCTCCCGCAGTACTGACATAAAGCGCGTCGACCCAACCTTCCACTCTAGGATGCATATGCACTATGGTATCTTCGTTATAGCCAATATAGCCCACGGTATGAATGGTGTTCTCAAGTCTTGCCATGCGCGCACGTGCAGTGCGCACACCCAAGTTATTGACCACATCTGGCGATACCTTAATCGCCCCAGCTTGTGCAGCCATATCACTGTCACCACTTTTTTCGCCGTAAAACGGAATGAGGTCCATGCCCATAGGCGACTTACCCGGCTTGTCTTGGCGAAAATTTGGATCCATCGGTGCAACCCAATACAAAGGCGCATTTTGACCGGCACCATTGCGCTGGCCATTGTTACTTGATGCAGCGTCAGTTAAAAATTGACTACCAAACTGCGCATATAGCCCTATGGCAATAATACCGCCTAAGATAAAAGCGACTACGATACTGATAATTGTTTTCATGGGTGACTTTCCTGGTGAGACACTAGGTGACGTACATCACCTAACGTGTTTGACGAAGAGTTTTGGCGAGAAGAATGCGCTTGATTGGTTAACGTCTGCGTAGGCAAAAAATACGCAATCTGGGCCTGAATTTTATATTGCTGGTTTATCAACTTAAGCTGCTCAAGCTGAGCATCAAGCTCAATAACCGCCACCTCTGTAGCCTGTGAAAGACTGCTATAATCGTGACTAAAATTGGCAATACTGACCTCTTTTTGTTCAGCAATATTACTAAGAATAACCTCGTCGTAATGTTGTATACGCTGTGTTACCTGTGCATATTGGCCATGTAAACTATCCAGTTCAGCAAACATTTCACGCAGTAATAAACGATAGTCTGTACGCAGTGATTCTTTTTGATGATGGGACACGGCCAACAGGTTGTCTTGTTTCTTAGTTGAAAAAATGGGTAAATCAACACTTACCCCAACAGACCAGAAATCTGCTCGGCTACGATTAAAATCATCATCTTGACGATAGGCATAACTGGCATTTACGCCCCATTTTGGACCGTATTGCGCTTTCGCTAATCGCACATCACTGCTACTAGCCACTATCGCTTGGTGAAATGCTTTCACTCTGGGATGCGCAATTAAGATTTGAGCAATGGCTTGACGATTAAGCTTCTCAGCCTTAATTAACTCAGGCAATGGCGCCAGTAATGGTAAAACAGCACCATCTGCTTCATCTATTTGGCATGTCTGAATGATTGCGTGTCCCTCAACCGAACGAAAGTCATCGTTATTATTCGGCTCTACGGCCAACCACCGGCATAAATTGGCTTGGGCGGTGCGCTGAAATGTGTGTAAAGCGCTAATACGGTCATCTAATTTCGCAATACTGAGCTGCGCTTCCAGAACATCACTTTGTGTGCCGCGCTTTTGGCCACTAGCGTAAACGGCTGCATAATTTGTTTGAGCAATATCGATAAGCTGTGAGAGCACTGCCCGCTGCCGCATAGAAAGTGCGATACTTTGCTTGGCGCTGTACAAGTCCATCCATAAACTAGTCACATTGCGTTTCACTAGGGCTAATCGGTCTTGACGCAACAGGGGCTGTTGCGCGGCAAGTTCATTATAGCGCTGACGGGATATTGTTCGGCTGTCACCGCGTGTTAGCATTTGCTTAACACCGACTTTTAACTGTGTCATTGGCTCTTGATTAAAGGCAAAACCATCACTGGGTACACTTAGCAAACCCAGTGAAAATTCTGGATTAGGCAGGGTGTCAGCAGCCGTTCCCTGCGCTTTTAACGCTTGCTCCTTTTGCGTACTACCTGCTAACCATGGGTCATTTTGCTGAGCTTGTAATACTGCTTGTTGTAAATTAACGGCCCAAGTTTGGGTGCTTATCACCAATACGCCACACGTAAGCAAAGTACGCACGGTAGAACGTGCTGTACTTTGCTTGCGGCTTATTACGTTAGCCAATTTCATTTTTACTCTCGACAAAATATTTTGTGCTATTTATTCGTAACCACAGATAACGCTACGAAAATAGTGCTGTAAGAATCGAAAAGAGCTTTGCTTGAACGAAGCTTTCTCGGTTAAACATGACAACTGAGTCTTAAAAAAAAGACCCAACTAGATTGCTTTAACCGTGTATAGGAGGGCGTTTTGCTTTGGAATGGAACGGGCTTTGACTAGACGACAAAATACTGGAAATTTTATCCTCTGAGAGATTACTTGCGAACACCGATTGCGCAGACATCAATGCTAGCACACCACATGCTGCTACAGGGCAATTGCACGACTCACCAGTATTATCATCGCAGCAGTCGCTATTCATAGCGGTGCTTGAATCACCAGTTGTGGATAACATTTCATCACCCATTTGCATCATACAAGGCGCTTCAGTAGCGTGAGTGTCGTATGCACCACGGGACAATTGTTGTGCTGATAACGCATCACCTTGGCTGACTTGCATGACAAAGCAACTCATGCCATTAACCGCCAACGATTGACTAGCAAAAAGCAGTGCTATCAATAGGTAAGTGGTTAATCTGAAGGTCATATTATTACGGTTCTCTATTATTGGTGCTGGTATCATTGATGTTGTTATTATTGGTACTGGAAACGCCCAAAAAAGCGCTTTTATACCTGAAAAAGCGACCTGAAGCATAAACAAAAAACATATTAAACCAGCAGCTTACTAAAGGTAGTTTATCGTTTGTATGCCTGTGGTGCACGAAATTAATTGCCCCCTATTTTTAGGGCCTGTTTACCGCCTATGCCCCAGGAACATCAGTTGACACTTTAGAGACACACTCTGAGGGTAAAATCTTTCGAGCTAATGCCACCCAAAAAGGGCTGGCGAACAAACTTAATGCAATAACCGCTACCGTTACATGATAACCATAATCTGTAATCAGTTTTGACTGGCGACCCAGTGTAGCCAGAATAAAACTGAACTCCCCTACTTGCGCAAGCATGGCTGCGGTATATAGACTCTTAGACCAACTTAATTTCAGTAGTCGCAGCGTTACCGTGGCGATAAGGGTATTACCCACTAGCACCATCACGAGTAACGTCCCCAGCAGCGTACTGTTTTGTTCAATAAATTCCATATTGAGTAACATGCCAATAGACATAAAGAATAACGCAATAAACACCACATGAAATGCTTCTAAACTGCTTCTAATCCATATTGAATCTTTCATTTTCGCCACCAACATACCGCCTACAAACGCGCCTAGCGCAGTCGATAAATGCATAAATCCAGATAACAAGGCCAAACCAAAACAGCACAATAACGCCCCGAATACCTGCAGTTCGTGATTAACCTTTAACTTATTTAACCAACGAAATTCAATATGTTCTTGATTCAGTAGCCAGCGCACCAATAACAACACACCTATGCCAGCGCCCACCTGCATAGCAACCACGTCAGATTGCACCCCTGACTCGTCCATTATCCCGATAATAATGACCATGGGAATAACAGCCAAGTCTTGTACTAATAAAATACCGAGAACATGCTGCCCTTGTTCGCTGTGCAATTCATTTTTATCTTGCATCAGCTTTAATACCACCGCAGTGCTGCTAAGGCTCATAACAAAACCTAACAACACAATACGTTGCGCTGACCAGTCCAATAAACTGCCAACCACAAACATACTGGCCACGCTTAAAATGATCTGTAATCCCGTACTGCCAATCGACACCCGCCAACTACGGCGTAATTTATCAGGGCTGACCTCCATTCCAATAAAAAACAATAACAATATAACGCCGAGTGATCCCATGGTTTCAATCACATCAATATCATTGATCAAGCTTAAACATTGTGGGCCAACAATAAGCCCGGTCAGAATATAAGCCAGTACAAGAGGTAGTTTGAAATGTCTAAAGATTAACGAAAGCAATAAGCCAATAAACGTTGTGCCCACAACAGCGGGTAAAATAGGGTCAAAATGCATAGATTCCAAATGGCGAGGTTTTTATTATCTATTACAAAGACCGCCATAGATTGAAAGGTTCCCATCTGAAAAGCTTTGTCACACTTTCCCTTTTTTAACGCACAGCATAATGAAAAGCGCAGATTAAGTATTCCCCCTAAATTTCCATCAGCTCCCAGCGACTGCCACACAAGCATTTGCTGTTACCGGCGTTAGATGGATTTGTTTTAACTACCCAGTCATTCGCCATGGGCTGTAAGTGCCTTTTAAGGTTCCAGCTAAGCTAGAC
>TARA_R110002153_G_scaffold274298_2_pt1 | contig 39613 bp, 54 predicted proteins | sample TARA_R110002153 | Tara Oceans TARA_R110002153 (sample SAMEA4398193) | marine metagenome | biome: Polar Biome; feature: [SRF] surface water layer (ENVO:00010504); material: water (ENVO:00002006), including particulate matter (ENVO:01000060) such as... | depth 5 m | reverse complement strand
CCCACCGGTAGGCAGAGGGTCTGATGCGTACCGTGGGACGGGGGCAGAATCCGCCTCGAGTGGGTTCGGGATAACAGTACATGAGCGGTCTTATCATGTCTTAGGGGTATTAGGGATACCGTGATATGGTCATTGCGAAATGCAACATACACATCACAGTTTCACATTTCCCATTGACAAAACCGACGGCATATGCCAAAATCCCAGTTCGGTCGGGCTTTGCCCCGGCCACAGCTGGCGCTTCGCGCCCAGCCACCAACGAAGGGGAATACAGCATGAGCTACGCAAAAGCTAAAGCGGCATACGATGCCAGGCTGGCAGAGATCTTGTCAACCCATCCCATCCACCCAGCCGCCGAGGGGCTGGTCTTCACTCGATCCACCGGCCTGACCCCTGCGGTGCAACGCAAATGGATCGCTGCGCTTCGGTCAGGGGACTTCGTCCAGGGCACTGGCGGGCTTCGCACTTCCAGCACACACGAAAGCGAGCCAACTACCTACTGCTGCCTCGGCGTATGCGCGGTCATATCAGGTGCGGATTTCAGCCTCAACCACTTGCCCGAATACGACCACCAGTCGAACAATATCTACAGCAACGCTGGATACATTCCGCACCATTTCTTCGACGACCCAGCCATCCTGCCCCGTAACCTCCAGTCCCTGCTCGCAGAACTCAACGACGCTGCCAAATACACCTTCGACCAGATCGCGACCCTGCTCGAACTCAACCTTGAGCTTGGCCAGCTGGAACAGGCAGTCAACGCAGTGCCAGACGCCAGCCTCGGAGACATTGGATGACCCGCGCAAGCATCACACTCACCATCTCGATCGAGCGAGACTCTGTCCCCGGAGCTTTCCACCACGCGGAAGACTTTCTCGAGCTGCTCATTGCCGTACTCGTTAACCGGGTCGATCACTACAACCCGGTTATCGAGGTCGCCAAGATCAACAAGGAAAACTTCACCCACCGAGCCCGAAACACCATGCGCCTCGTTCGGCGACGCAAGCAGGAGCGCAACACATGATCATCCACCTGGACATTGCCATCGACACAACACGCAACACCCTGAAACTCCCGGACGGAACCAAATTCTGTCTCACCCGCGCCGAGGGCGATGCCGTCATCGCCACCACTCTCGATCTGGCGCGGGCCGAGTCCGGGCATCGGCACAGGGCGAAAGACCGGGGACTGACCAAGTCCCAGATCGACCAGCTCATCGCAGATTGGCTTGCCTCCGGTAACAGCCCAACTGTTGCCCACGACAGCATGAGCGCCGAACAAATGGAAGAGGCGTTGGCCTCACTTCTGGAGGAAATAGCATGACCAACTCCCAACACATCGTCCCGACTCCAGTCAAGCTCAGCCCAAAGACAGGCACAACCGAGGACCGGGCTAAGGTCGAACTTGCCGAACGGACCATTGCAGCATACCTGAACTCCGAGGCCGACGGCGTGACCACACTGGCACGTATGCTCCAACTCTTCGCGAAAGGTTAACCCCAGTCATGACCGGATCTCTACCAGCATCTCTCGATCCAACCATAGTTACGCGGCTACACGACACCTTAACCCGCACCCAGCAATTCCTCGTCTCACTCGATGGTTTGCTTCGTGAGGCGGCAGACTTCGCAGATAGCCCAAGCGCCCGACTCGTCCTCATCCTATACCACCAGCGCGTTGGGCTTAACGCTGCCCTGCTTGCCGAACTCGAACTGGAGACAACCCCATGAGCAATAACAGCGACAAAGCTGCTTTCGGCTCCGAACACAGCATCGGCCTCACCAAGCGAGAGTATTTCGCCGGGCAAGCCCTCGCCGGAATGGTGGCCAACACAACATCGACACGGAATGCCAGCCGAAGAGAGATCGCAGAGGGCTGTGTCATTTTCGCAGATGCTTTGCTCCTCGCACTCGGCGAAGGCGTACCACAGCCCAATGCCAGACCCCAGCTCGGATTTAATCCATGAGCCGCCGCAAGCCCCCAACCCTGCTGGCCGATATCACCCTTGCCGCAGTCCTCGTCATCCTCGTCCTAGTCCTGGCGCTACTCAACGGAGCCTTCGCATGACCACACCAGCCGCAGCTGCACTCTACCTCGCCCAGCACAACCTTGACTGGGAAGGGCAGGCCTTCGCCAACCACAACCCGCACGACTTCCCCCTTGCCGAACTCCCAGTCATCTACGGGTTTAACAATGGCGGAAGTAACGGCTGGTATTACGCCCAGCTTCTCGCTGCTGACGGCACCGCACTCGGCGGCCACCTCTGCTCTGCCGAAGGCTACATGCCAGCCGATCTTGGCTGTCTTGCTGGCTCTCGTCCCGACCGACATGAGAGCTTCGGCAAACACTACCCCAATGGCTACCGCATGGAGTTTGTGCCAGGCTCAACCTTCGATGAGCATGTTGGCCTCAACGAAGCCCTCCTCGCCAATGACGCTTCCCGTCCGAAGGAGTCCCAGTCATGACTGCCCTATTCACAATCCTGCCGGACAGCTTCGCCATCCTGCGTAGCTCCGGCGTCTACCGCCAGGCCAAGCTCTTCTCTCGAGTCGGGTTTGTCTACGCAGCGCACGGTTCCGGCTTCATCAGATTGAGCCGTTCCGGCACAACCATCCCAAAGGTCAGCATTGCCGACCTAGTTCTCGATTTCACCCCAGCCTACAACAACGTCGGCTGGCTCATCGCACCAACCCAGGAGACAACCCCATGAACCCCAAGCGGATCTTACAACTTGCCGACTACCTTGAGGCCTTACCAGAGGACGAGTTCAACATGCGCCGCTGGGTTTGCGGCACCACCGCCTGCATCGGCGGCCACTGCGAGCGCATGGTCATGGGCTCAAAGATCATCCCCGACAGCAGCCATTATTTCGTGCTATCTAATCGCAAGCTTCCCTGCGCAAAGATCTACCTCGAGCTGACCGATGAGCAGGAAGACGACCTTTTCTACCCCAGGATAGACCACAACGGCCTAACTGGTGACCTCAACTCCATCACCCTGCCAATGGCAATTAAAACCCTGCGCAACTTTGCCGCCACCGGAAACATCAAATGGAGCGTCCCCGCATGACCGAGCTTTTCTCAGTCCAAATCCGGCATAAGTACCCGGCAACCTTTGGACAGGAGCCAGTCGCAGAACTGGTCTTGATCCAACCGCAAGGCTCAGGGCTGCGCGACCGAGAGCTGGTCCTCTCTCGTGTGCCTCTGCACAACAAAGATGGCCTCGACACTACCGCCAAGATACTGACACGCATGTTGGACCTCTTGCCGCACACTACGGTCCAGCTACACGAACACCAAACCTCAACATGGAAGGAGCGCCCTCATGCTAATTAAGCAAACCCTATACGCCATCGCTCACGCACCGAACAACCAGCTCTCCGGCAAGTTCCTGCTCGACCGAGGCGTGCGATTCACCACCATGCCGCCTGCTTGGCCGAGCCAGAAAGTTCGCCCCCGGCTATACCGCACACTTCGCTCAGCCCAGGCATCGCTCCGCAACTACTGCATGGGCCGTTGGAAGAAAGAAATTTCCGGCAGCGCCTGGAACGGTGACTACGAGGAGTCTGTCCCCACCCCAATCCCAGGCACCGAGCGAAGCGCCTCCGACTTCATGATCATCCCAGTCGATCTCATCTACAAGGACACTCCCGCATGACCGACTTCACCCCAACGCCCGAACAGACTGCAATTGTCGACAAGGTTGCCTCCGAGCCAACCCAGTCTCTCTGCATTAATGCCCTAGCTGGCTCCGCCAAGACCACGACACTGGCCCTGCTCCAGTATCCGCCCGGCACCACCGTGCTGGCACTCGCCTTCAACAAGCTCGCCGCTGACGACCTACGAGCAAAACTCCCTCCCTTCGCAGTGGTGAAAACCCTCAACGCGCTGGGCCACGCCGCATGGCAGACAGTCATCTCTGCCCGCATCAACCTCAACACCCGCAAAACATTCAACATCGTGTCCAACCTGGCCCCACCTACTCACTTCTCCGAAGTCATGGCAGCCATTAACATGGCCAAGACTGAAGGCCTTGTCCCCGATGGTCTGGCTATGGCCAACAAGCCACTGATTCCAGACACGCTCGAGTCCTGGGATGATATCTTCGACAAGTATGAGATCGACCTGCCCCTTTCTCATCTGGCCTTTGCCCGCGACGGACTCCGCGAGAGCATCCGGCAGTCCTACACCGGAGTCATTGACTTCTCCGACCAACTCTACATGAGCGCCTGTTTCAACGGAGCCTTCGGTTCCTACCACACCGTGCTGATTGACGAGGCCCAGGACCTATCCCCGATCAACCATCGAATGTTATCCATGATCAAAGCCACTCGCCGGATTGCTGTTGGCGATCCCAACCAGTCCATCTACGGCTTTCGTGGGGCGACCGAGAACTCCATGGAGCAGCTGACCGAAACCTTTTCCATGGAGCCGCTGCCCCTCACCACCTGCTTCCGCTGTTGCAAAGAAGTCGTCGCGCTCGCCCAAATCCAGCGGACACCACAGATGCGGCCATGGGACCAAGCACCCATTGGCGAGGTCAACTACTGGGACAGCTGGAAAGTTTCCGACATAGCGGAGCTAGAAACGGCCACCATCATCTGCCGGAACAATGCCCCGCTCATCCGGCTGGCTTTCCGCCTGCTCGGCAATCGCGTCCCAGTCCAGATGCTTGGCTCTGACATTGGCAAGGCCATGCTTGCGACCCTTACTAAGATCATCGGCAAGAAAGCAGGCAACCATATCCCCATCGCCCAGGTCATCGCCAAACTCACCATCTGGCGGAACGAAGAACAAGAGAAAGCGCTCACCAAAGACAAACCCTACATCAAGTCTCGGGCTGAAGACCGCTACGACTCCTTCCTTGCCATCATCGACGGAGCTGATTGCGTCTCCTTCGGTCAGCTGAAAGTAGAAATCACTACCCTGTTCGCCCCGAACACAGCCAAGGTTCTCCTCACAACTGGCCACAAGTCCAAGGGCAGAGAGTGGCCGATCGTAATCCACTACGATCCATGGAGAATCCCCTCCAAGTATGCGAAGAAGGCAGCAAATGCTGGCGACCACCGCCAGATCAACCAAGAGTTCAACCTGCAATACGTCATCACAACTCGGGCGCAACTTCGCCTGATCCACATGAATGAGAATGGAGAAATCGAATGAGTGATACAATCCAAGTCCCCGCCCCTGTACCTGGGGATCTGGTGGCTACGCTCGAATATGCCAAATCGCGGCTGGCCCGGTTTCCGGAGTTCAAGCCCGGCGCACTGATGATTGAGCGCATCGAAGCCGCCCTCGCCCTATCCCGTCTCACAGATGACGAGATACGGGCTGCGGAGCGGAAGAGGCTTGCGAGGGTGGCTATGAAAAAAGCGGCAGCAGCCGAACACGGTCATGTGACCGGCCCCGGTCAATGGCTTACCGGAACACAGTGGAGAGATGTTGCCGACTGGCTCCGCTCTCAGGGAGGTGGGGATGAGTGACGTGATGAATACCAGCCCTTGCCCGCCCTACCCCTCACCAAATGAGGCGCTCGAGATAGCGGCGAAGCTCGCCAACACAAGGACACAGACCATGAGTGAACCAACGCCAGAGATGATCGAAGTGGGCATGAAGCTTGTTTTGCGGAACAAGTTGGGCGAGCGCCTGACGATATATCCGAGGCATATCGCTGCGATATATGCAGCCATGCAGGCTGTAGCGCCGGATGGGTGGGAGCCTATAGAGACAGCGCCGAAGGACGGAACGAAGGTTCTCACGTATACGCCGCCGCCTGCACCATATGGCGATCCATACTTCTGCGTCTGCGCATTCTTTCATGGCCATTGGCCGTCGAAGTGGATGCACGCAACGGGCAACACAGAGCCAACCCACTGGATGCCCCTGCCAGCGCCACCCTTACCGGAGGGGGGTGTGATGAGTAAATTAGATGAGGCTCCGGCCTTACAGGCCTCCCGCTCCGTGTCAGAGCTGGAAAATGATTTGGCTTACTACCGCGATATGGCGAAGGCCTTCGGGCTGGCTTTTCGCAATTGGCCGAGACTTCCCCCACCGGCAACCCTCAAAATGTTCGCAGGAACAATGTGGCCGGACGACTACAATCGCGGGAACGCGATGCAGCGCGAACTAGGCCTTGATGCCATCCCGCCGAAAACGGAGTGCGAGTGTGGCGCGGGCTTTTGGGACCGGATCACAAACGGAGCGTGGCGCACAGCGGACCTACCGGACCGCAGCGAAGCGCAGCCCGAAGCCAACACAAACATGGAAGGTGAACACTCATGACTAAACCAACCCCCACCCCTCGCCGGGTCATCATCGAGAGCCCCTACGCGGGCGACACCTCTGCCAACACGGACTACGCTCGAGCCTGCCTCGCCCATTCTCTAGCTCTAGGCGAAGCCCCTCTCGCTTCCCATCTCCTCTACACCCAGCCCGGTGTTCTCGACGACAACCTCACCGCCGAGCGGGCCCAGGGCATAGCCGCGAACCTAGCCTGGATCACCCTCGCCGAGGCTCTTGTTGTCTACACCGACCTGGGCATATCCCACGGCATGAGAGCCGCCATTACTCATGCCACCGCATCTGCAGTCCCAATTGAACTTCGTTACCTGGAGGAATTCTCATGACCACACGCACTCTCGACCACACCCTCACCATCCCATGCGCCTTCGGAGAAACCGTCTTCTCGATCGAGGTCGATGTGACCTTCACCTACGACACGATGGGCGATCACGAGGCCGGAGTGGCTGGCCCATGTCTTGACGACTGGGACGTGGCCCGGCCTGCTCTCTGGCGGGTCATCTCCGACCCGCCACTAACCCCCAGTTCTGCCGAGATGTTCCTCTGCAAATCCTTATCCGTTCTCTACCCTATCCCCAACGAACTCTTCACCAACCTTTGGGATGAGCTTGTTGCCGGAGGCTCTGTCTAACCATGTCACTCCCCAAAGACCTAACCCAGTACCCGATGGAGAAATCTATCTGGGAACGGGCGCTTGCAACCGATGGCGTAACCGTGCCTGTCACCGGCACCACAGCTACCCGCCTTCGCCAGCGCCTGTACCACTACCGGATTCTTCTCCGCGAACAGTCCAAGCTCATCCTGCAACCGAACGATCCTGACTATGGCCGGTCCGCCTTCGACAGGTTCTACATTCAAAACAAGCCCGGCCAGATCGTAGTCGCGCCTGACCCAATCCAGCTCATTCAACTTCCAGACGAGGAAGACTAACCAATGGCCAATGATAAACGACAAGCCCGACAGAAAATCCATGACCACGAGCCGGAAGCCATGCTCCGCAACAAGCTGGAGATTGGCCTGAGCAACACTCGCCGCAAGCATGTCCCGATGACTCACATCGAGCGTGCCCTCTGGCTCACCGTCAATAACCTCGTGGAGGAAATCTATGCAACGCGCACGCCGCAGGCAATTCTATGCACGAATGTTGAGTTATATCTCAGCACATCTCGGCTGCTCCGCATCGTGGAACGTGACCTACTTGATCCAGAAGCTGCAAACCAAACCGGAGAGCGTACCTTGGCAGCAACCCTCGCCAAGCGATACAAACAGCACCCTCCTGTCAGTCTCGATCCGGAATGATCGCTGTACCTACCACCTGGCTGACTTCGCTGGCCCACTGGCTTCCACCTCCGACCCACTCCTGGCGCTCGCTCTTGTCCAGCTTAACTCTGCCTCTCGAGGTGCGCTTCGTGATTTAGTCTCTCGCTCCACCCCGACCGAACGCTTGGCTGTCAGCCTGGCCCACCGTCAACGCCTGGCCGACTCTGCCTTCGGTCGAGTGCCTAACCTTGCTCCCGACCTTGCCCCGACGCTGGAGGAATTGGGGCTGATGTAGTAAGTGGTATGGCTGTTGCAATTTGCAATGACCGCATCACAGTTTCACATTTCCGCTTGACACACACCCACCGCCATGTAAAATGACGGTTCCCATAACCCACGGAAAATGAGGTTTTCCATCATGTCATACGAAATTACTGCAGAAACCGCCCGGCGCGCTGCCACCATTCAAGGGCTGGAAATTCAGGTCCCGACTCCCTTCAACGAAGGCCATGTTCTGACCGTCAACGAAGCTGCTGCCATGAACCAGCTCTTCATCGAGAACATCCGCAATAACAATGCCCGGCATGTCCAGGCTGCGGAGAAAGATGAAACCCGCGGTGCAATGGAAGCGGCTGAACTCCAGGTCCTCGTCGATGACTACGCCACCTCCTACGAGTTCGGCGTCCGCTCTGTCGGTGGCACTCGTGTCGTCCGCGATCCGGTCGAGAACCGCACGCGCAAGATCGGCCTTGCCAAGCTCGATGCCGCCCTCAAAGCCAAGGGCTTCACGCGCAAGGCAGTCACGACCAAGTTCGGTCCCGAGAAGGTCGAAGAGTATCTCGCCCAGATCCTCGCGACCAACCCGGCTATCGCCAAGGAAGCTGCTCGCCAGATCAAGGCCGAGCGTGCTGCCGCTGACTCCGAGGCCGACGTGTCCTTGGATGACCTGGGCGAGCCAGATGCGGAACCTGCTGCCGAGGAATAATCCTCAGCGCAGTTAGGTGGGGTGGGGTAGCGCCCCCTTCCCGTCCCCACTGAAGGGGGGAGAGTTAGGCCAATCCTATTCTCTCCCCCAGCTTCCCCAGCTTTGTCTTAGCTAGTCGAGTGCCGTCCAACTATCTGCACAGGTGATCGCTGTGTTGGGCACGGCCAGTTAAGACAGCATGGTCTGATCAACCTGAGAGTGTCCTGCTAAGGTCCCCAGCTTTAGCAGGACACGATCTCCCCAAGGAAATCTCATGACCGATGAAATTGAGCTTAGCTCCTGCTTCGCCCTGACCTATATCGACATTGCCACAGCTCTCGGCGCATACCACCGCGCTGTGAAAGACGACACCGTGCCAGCCCAGCTGATGCGCCTGTCCGACCTGACCGATCGTGCCCTGTCCGAGCGTGACACCGACAACGAAGCGATCAAGGCTGTCTCTGACTACATGGCGAAGGTCATCATCTACTACGTCACCATCCAACACCAGTCCCATGACTCCCATTGAGGTCTGGTACGGTGCCCTTGCCGCTGACATTGGGATCAAGATCTCTGTCTCCGACCCGGTTGCAGCCAAACGCCAACTCTATGCTGCCCGAGCGAAGCTAGCCGACCCAGCTCTCGCTGCCCTATCCATCTGCATATCACCATCCAACCCTAGTCTTTTCCTCGTGATAAAACGGAGTGCGCTCGATGCCTCGTAAATCCAACCAGCCATTGCAGCGTGTTACCCTGAACTTATTCGAGGGCGACTTCACTTCCATGACTGATCTCTACCCTGACATGACAGCGGGTGTGGCCATCCGCCAACTGGTCCGGGACCATATCAAGAAAGTTCAAGAGCGGAGCAACGCCATTGCCCGCGACACACCAACGGAGGTAAACCTCAATGGCATCACCTGAACCTGAGTCTGTCGATCTCAACGAGCTATTCTCTCGTGATCCACTAGACCTATCTGACACTGACTTGGCCGCTCTGGCCGCTCACTATCGCGCTGAGGCACTCACATGGCAGAACAACCCGACCCCCAAGAAAGCCAAGAACTCGACCAAGGCAGCAGTTCCGGACAGCCTCAGTTTGTCCGACCTGGGACTCGCATAAACGAGTCCTTCATCTTCCACGATGGCAAGAACTACCAGCACGTTTGGGATTCAACCTCCCTCGGTCTGCTCAAGGAGTGCCCTTACAAGTACTACCTGACCATGATCCACGGCTGGGTGCCCCGCACCCGCAGCCACCATCTTATCTTCGGCATCCACGTCCATGAAGCTCTCGAAGCCTATGACTTCGCCCGAGCAATGGGCGATAGCTATGAGGCCGGTGTCATCGCCGCTCTCCGCTACTGCCTAACCGCAACCGGCACACACGACGAGGCTGGCGTCTTCACCCCTTGGCTCTCCGACGATCCAACTGGATACAAGACTCGCGAAAGCTTAACCCGGACTATTGCCTGGCACCTGACTCAGTTCGAGCACGACATGCTAAAGACTGTGATCTTGTCCAACGGCAAGCCTGCGGTCGAGCTTTCCTTCCGCATGGAACTTTCCAAGCTGGCCCCACACGGAGAACCCTACGTCCTGTCTGGACACCTTGATAAGCTGGCTGAAATTCCCGGTGATGGTATCTGGGTGGTCGATCACAAAACCACCAAGAACACAATCGGAGAGCAGTTCTTCACCCAGTTCTCTCCCAACAACCAGATCAGTCTCTACGCCAACGCAGGCCGGGTCGTCTACTCCCAGCCTATCCGGGGCGTCATCATCAATGGCATTCAGATCGCAAAGGGCTTCGTCCGCTCGATGCGGTCCCCGGTCCATCGGACCAAATCCCAGCTTGATGATTGGATGCTTGAACTCAACCACTACATCTCCCTGGCTGAGCAATACACCAACTGGAATTACTTCCCAATGAATGACAAGTCCTGTTTCCTCTGTCATTTCAAATCCATCTGCAGCAAAGACAAAACTGTCCGCGCTACCTTCCTCGCAGCAGACTTCACGCAACACCACTGGAACCCAGCCCAATCCCGCAACGCAGAATAGGAACTAGCTATGAAAAAGATCCACCTCCTCGCCGCTGTCGAAGGCAAGACCCCTAGCTATCTCGAGCTGATCCGTGCCTGCACCAATGCCACACCACAAGGCAAACCAGTCATGCTTGACGACCAGCGCAAGCGTGTCCGGATTCTCAACAAGCTCGATGCTCTTGGCGATGCTACGCCAACAGAGCTCCTGCTGGAAGACGCCGATGCAGCTACCCTTACTGTCTGCATCACCGAGATGCCGTGGGCAATCGTCAGCAAGGACATTCTCACTTTTGCTGATACAGTCATCGCTGACTGCGCCGCTCCCTACTCCCCCAAGAGCAAAGGCTGACCCCATGCCAGCACTCTCCGCCCACCAGTCTGCCACCACTACCAAGATGCTGCTCATCGGTGATCCCGGTTCAGGCAAGACCGGCGCACTTGCCTCCCTTGCCAGGGCTGGCTACAACCTACGCATCCTGGACTGTGATAACGGCCTTGACATTCTCGCCAACATTCTTGCCGACGATGCGGAAGCCATGGCCAGGGTCTCTTACATCACCTGCACTGACAAATACAAATCCATTGGAGGCAAGATCTGTGTCCCGGCTCCAACCGCGTGGTCTAAAGCCTGCTCCGCGCTGGACAACTGGAAGACCGACACCGAGAGCTTTGGTGCGATCGAAACCTGGGGAGAGAAAGATATCCTCATCATCGACTCTCTGACCCTGCTTTCCCAACAAGCCTTGGCCCAGGTCCTTGCGCTGAACTCCCGTCCGCAGGGTCCACCACAGATCCAGGACTGGGGCATCGGCATGTCCGCAATCGAAGGCTTGCTCGGCAAACTTTACTCCGAGGCAGTATCATGCAACGTCATCCTCACCGCACACATCACCTACATCGGTGAGGATGCAGACCGCGTGGGCTACGCTTCTACCCTCGGCAACAAGCTACCGCCCAAAGTCGGACGGTACTTCAACGCAGTCCTGCGCGCTTTTGTCCGTGGCTCCGGCCCGACCGCCAAACGCCTCATCGCCACACGTTCACAGGGAGTGGTTGCACTCAAAACCCCTTCCCTAACTATTCCAGCGGAGTACCCGTTGGATACCGGCTTGGCCAGCTACTTTAAATCTGTCCGAGCTTAACCCCTGGGGTGACAGTGCATAGGCACGACCCCAAAACTGGAGACTACCCATGTCCTTTCAAGATCTTATGTCCAAAGCTGCCGACGAAGTTGAAGCCCCCAAGGCGACACCTCCCGGCACCTATGTCCTCGCAGTTCTCTCCACCGAGACTGGCGAGAGCCAGCAGAAAAAGACCCCGTTCCTTCGTGTGCATTTCTCGATCGTCGATGCAGGTGAAGATGTTGATGCCGATGCACTGGAAGAAGCCGGTGGCATGGCGAAGGTCGCCACCCGCAAACTGCGTCACGAGTTCTATATCACCGATGACGCACTGTTCCGGCTGAAAGACTTCATGACCATGTGTGGCTTCGACCTGGCCGGGAAGACCCTCGGTGAGATCGTTCCTGATCTGGTCGGTGCTCAGGTCAAGGCCGCCCTCATCCAGAAGGCGAACCAAGACGGGACTGTCTTCTACACCAACATCGCGAGCTTCGCTCCGATGGACTAACACTGTCCTCCCAACTAGGGGGAGGAGTTGCCCCTCCTCCCCTACTTTTTCTCCAGCTATGGACACCTACCATGCCTTTCATTGACATTGATAAAATCACAGTCCCTACCGATCGGCAACGTGAGGATATTGGCGACGTGTCCGGCCTGGCCATCTCGATCTCCCGCAGGCTGGCCTCTGGTCGTCCAGGCCTAATCAACCCGGTCATCCTCAACGAGGACCATCTCCTCTGTGCAGGCTTTCGCCGGTACTCTGCCCATATCTTTCTAGAGCTAACCTCTATCGAGTTCCGCTACGAACAAGACCTGTCCGAGGCTGAGCGTGAGATTCTCGAACTGGAAGAGAATGTCCACCGGAAGCAGCTGGAATGGAACGAAGAAGCCACAGCCATCACCCGCATCCACGCCCTCTACTCCGAAGCTGACCCAGCCTGGTCTGCCAAGCGCACCGCTGATGCTCTTGGTCTATCCCCATCCTCTGTCTCGCGCGCACTCACCGTTGTCGCCGCAGCAGAAACCAACCCGACTATCCTCTCCAAGACTGCCACCATGTCTGGAGCGTACAACCGTATCCGCCGTTCAGAAGAACGCAAGGTAGCTCACCAGATGGAGTCTCTGCAACAAGTCCAGTCCACCCCGGACGATGTGACTGCAACTCCGCCTCGGCCAGCCCTGCTCCCTGCCACGGACTCCATCCTCAACACTTCCTTTTTGGACTGGGCACCAACCTATGACGGACCAAGGTTCAATTTTCTCCACTGTGATTTCCCCTACGGGATTGAGTATCAGAACTCGCTTCAGGCTGGATCAGATTCCCGTTGGGACAGCTACGCTGACAGCGCCGAAATCTATTGGCAGCTTCTCAACTGCCTCGCTGACAACTGGGATCGTCTCATGGCGCAGTCTTCCCACGTCGTCTTCTGGTACTCGCTAAAGCATTCCGCTGCTGGAACCGACTTCACGCGCCAGTTCTTTGCGGAACGCCTGCCCCAGGTTGTTCTCAATCCCCTTCCCCTCATCTGGCTGAAAACTGACAACAAAGGAATCCTCCCTGATGCACAACGAGGCCCCCGGCAGATCTACGAAACCGCAATCTTCGGATACACTGGCGACCGCAAGATCGTCTCCGCAGTGGGCAATGCTTATGGTTGCCCCACAAACAAGACTCGCGCTATTCACCAATCCGAGAAGCCTCAACCAATGCTTGAGTTCTTTTTTAGAATGCTCGTTGATAGCACCACTTCCCTCCTCGATCCAACCTGTGGCGGAGGTAGTGCGGTTCGTGCAGCAGAGCATCTTGGCGCGGCACGAGTACTTGGACTAGAACTAGACCCTGACTTTGCGACCGCAGCCCAAACCGAGCTTGGTCGTCAGCGCACGTTGAGTTCCCTCGCATGATCCCGGTTGTACTCCCGAGCATCCCGAAGTCCTCCTTCAACAAAATCCTGTTCGTTGGAGACTTTCCGGAGAAAGACGATCTTGCCCTTGGCCAGCCCTTCACAGGTCGAGCCGGACAGGAGCTAGGCAAGCTTCTCTCCGAGGTTGGGATTGTTCGCAGCCAGTCTGCCTTCACCTTCGTTTTCCGCGAAGCCCCAGATGCGTTCAAAATTGAGAACTTCTGCGGGAAGAAAGCTGAAGTCGGTGGCAAGGATTACACTCTCCCCCCACTGTCAATGGGGAAATATTTCCGGCCAGAGTATCTACACTACCTCGACAAACTCCGGGAAACAATCGCCATCGCTGAGCCAAACCTGATCGTCGCCCTGGGAGCGGTGCCATGTTGGGCACTCCTTTCCGACCCAAAGATCGGCAAGCTTCGTGGAGCCATTGCCTCATTCGAGGGGACCAAAGTCCTTCCCACCTACTCCCCGCAGGCAGTTGCCTTCAAATACTCCTTCCGGACTGTACTCAAAACCGACCTGATCAAAGCCAAGCGTGAAGCCACCTTCCCGGAAATCCGTTGCCCAGAGTATAACATCTGGCTACCTGAGGATCTACACGATGTTGAGTACATACGAAAATTACTTTGCGCAGCGCCTGAGTTCGCCCTCGACATTGAGACCCGAGCCGGACAGATCACCTGTATTGGATTTTCACCTGATGGACGAAACTCCTACGTCATACCCATTGCAACCAAGACTCCCCCGTTCCGATACTGGTCAGCTAAAGATGAGCCTGTTGTCCGCCACAGCATTAAGTCAATCCTTGACTGCCCTGCCCAGAAGTCTGGACAAAATGGTGTCTACGATCTTCAGTATTGTTGGCGCGAAGGAATGCCGGTGCGTAATTACTCCGATGACACCATGCTCCTGCATCACGCTATGTATCCCGAGATGCCGAAGGGACTTGGCTTTCTGGGAGCTACCTATACTAACGCTCCTTCGTGGAAAGAGATGAGAACCAAGGAAACCGAGGACAAGGCCGATGCGTAGTTTTGAGGTAGCAAAAATCGATCGCAGCACCCTCTCTGCTGATCACCAACATTATGTCTACAACGGCCTGGACGCCGCGATCACGCTCGAGGTGCTTCATGTGCTTCGCAACGACTGCCGCCCCTATGCCCACGCACCGTACTTACTGGCCCGACAACTCCAAGCCCCGGCAATCGAGATGATGCTGCGTGGAGTCCTTGTCGATCCGTTCCGCGTCAAAGACTGGCAGCACCAACTCAATACCAAAAAAGCCAAGCTTCAATCCCAGCTTGACTTCCTTGCCCTTGCTGACTGGAACCGCCCACTTAACCCCAATTCCCCTGCTCAACTTAAGGAGTTTTTCTATGTCCACCACCGACTCCCCGAACAACACAAGTTCGACAAGGGAACCCGCAAAGTCTCAACCGACCAAACCTGCCTCGACAAGCTCACCGGTTTCGTCCACGTCAGGCCGTTCATCTCCCACATCCGAGCCATCCGTGACTGCATCAAAAAACTCGGCGTCCTCAACACAGGCATTGACAAAGATAGTCGTATGCGCGCAGCGTTTAATATTGCTGGAACTGAAACCGGACGGTGGAGTTCTTCGAGCGGGGCCTATGGCTCTGGGACAAACCTGCAAAATATCACCGAAGAATTACGTCGTGTATTCTGGGCTGATCCCGGATACAAGCTGGCGTATATTGATCTTGAGCAGGCGGAGTCGTTTCTCGTTGGCGGTCTTGTCTATGAGTCGGTGGGTGACCCGAGCTATCTCAACGCGTGTGAGTCTGGCGATCTACATACTTCTGTTGCTAAGCTCATTTGGCCTGGGCTTGCTTGGACCGGAGATCGCAAGGCTGATCGGGCTGTAGCCGATGTGCTATTCTATCTCCACTTCTCCTATCGAGACATGGCAAAACGCGGAGGCCATGGAACAAACTATTATGGCCAGCCGAAGACTATGGCCAAGCACCTCAAGGTTCCCGTCGAGCTGGTCGTTGCCTTTCAGGAAAACTACTTCTCAGCTTTCCCCGGCATCCCGCTCTGGCACAAGCACGTTAAACAACAGCTGCAACTTACCGGCTACATCGAGACACCATTCCACCGAGGTCGGCATTTCTTCGAGCGGTTGACTGACGATGCTACCCTCCGCGAAGCTATTGCATTCAATCCGCAGTCTTCCATTGGCGACCTACTCAACACCGCGCTGCTTTACGTCTGGCGCAAGCATCGCAACGTCCAGATCCTAATCCAAGTCCACGATGCAATTTTAATCCAGTACCCCGAGGAACAAGAAGATGAAATTATTCCTGCTGTACAGAAAACCATGGACATTCCACTCCGTTTCAAAGACCGGGAAGTGCATATCCTAACCGAAGCTGCAATCGGTTGGAACTGGTCCTATGCCAGCGCAACCAATCCCGATGGACTTAAGAAATGGAAAGGACACGATTCTCGTGTCAGAACCGAAAGCCCGAGTGCTTCCCTCCTTGATAGACAGTTTCTGTGAGTACACCAAAAATGTACCCACGCCACCGCAGTATCGTATCTGGGCAGGCGTTGCTCTTGTAGCAGGAATGCTCGAGCGCCGATGTTATGCCAAGCCACTCATGCGGCCAGTCTATCCGAATATGTATATCCTGCTGGTTGCCCCTCCCGGCATCGGCAAGAGCACAATTGTGTCCGAAGTGGCTCGGTTCTGGCGCGACACCGAGCAAGTTCATGTCGCACCAAACTCGGTAACTAGTGCAAGCCTCATCGACGTGCTCCGCGAAAGTGGCCGGGTCGTCCAGGATATTAAATCCCTCTCAACCTGGACCTACCACTCTCTCCTGGTTGCCTCGACCGAGTTCACCAATCTGCTCCCGGCCTATGAGCTTGGCTTCGTCTCAGCTCTGAACGAATTCTATGACTGTGAAAAGATCTACTCCGAAATCCGCCGAGGCCGGAAGAAGGAAGAACAGCCTGACATTCCCCATCCGCAGATGCACATGATTGCAGGCACCCAGCCGCAAACCCTCGGCTCTGTCCTGCCGGAAGCTGCCTGGGGCCAGGGCTTCATGTCACGCAACCTGCTCATCCACGGTGGCAAGCAGCCAAAGATGGACCTGTTCACACATAATCCGCTTGACACGGTGCTGGAGAAAAACATCCTCACCGATCTGCGCACCCTGTCTACTCTCTCCGGGGAATTTGTTTGGGAGCCTGCGGCTTCTGCCGCCCTCATCTCTTGGTACAAAACCGAGATGGCACCAGCGCCCACCCATCTTCGGCTGGAGAACTACAAAACTCGCCGCCTGCTTCACTTCGTCAAACTCTGCATGGCCTTCTGCGCATCCCGCACTAACTCCATGCACATCTCTCTTCTCGATCACCAGAATGCAATGGAGCTAATGATCACAACCGAAGCCGAGATGCCGCAGATATTCCAGTCCCTTGCCTGCTCCGACGATGCCGCCATCATCGACGCAACCTACAACTTCGTCCTACGCTACCACGCAAAGAAACAGGCCCCGGTTCCCCGGAGCCTGCTGCTTCAATTTCTTGCTGAACAAATTCCGGTCTACCGGGTTACAAACTTTCTCGAAGTCCTTGAGGCATCATCCACTATCCGCCGGGCACCCGAAGGCTACACCCCAGGACAGCGTTCCCGCTTCGACTCAATCTGACTGATCCATCTTCGCCTGCAAGGCATCTCTTTGCGCTTGCACCGCATCCCGTGCATCACCCGGACCCAGTTCCGCCAACGCCTTATCCAATGCCGCAAGCAGCCGATCATTCTGCTCCCGTTCGTGGGTCATCTCAATCTCACTTTCCACCCAGTCTCTTGTCGCAGGCACCGGCCAATCCAACGCCAGCCAACCAGCCCCGATTGCGAGGACGCTTGCGAAAGCGCCCCCAACAATCTTGATCCAACCAGCATAACGTTCGATCCAATCAGGCATTACCCCTACCTCGATCCTGCAGACTCATCAACACAGTCTTGTTGCTTGACCCACGTGAGCTTCCGAAGAAGTAGCTCACCACCTGGGACGACATAGCCCCAAGCAGACCGGCAAGTGAGAAGACCAGATTCTGCTGGCTCTCGCTCAGCCCAGTTACCAGAAACGCCGTCAGCACTGTGGCAACAAAGCCAACCACCACAACCCCGCCAACCCCGTACATCATCCAGTCGGTCTTGCCCATCTTGGCAAGCTCCAGCCGCATATCTCTGGCATTCGCCCTGTCGGCAAGATACGCCTTCTCCAGGTCTGCGTCAAGCTCTGCAGCTTGTGCCCGGAACGTTGCGGCATGTTCAACATTGGCATCCAGTGCTGCCGCAACTTCTTCCGGGCTGGTCGCGCCGGTGATACTCCGTCCCATGCTGAAGATCTGATCGGCAACATCGCCAGCACCCGGTCCGACAAGACGCCGAACTAATCCTGGGGCGAAGCGGCTTGCCAGGCTAATCGCAAGTGAAATCGGTTCCATGAGTCTAGCCTTTCTTGGCGGTGGTGGTTTTGGTCTTGGCCTTGGCTTTGGCCTTTACTGGGGCAACGATTGCCGGGGCAACAACCGGTGCCACGTTCGCCCGCGCCACGGCGACGGCCCGAACCCAACCAACGGGCATAACGTCTTGTATGTCCCGATATGCGCCTTTAATCCGAACCCAAATCCGTGGATTCTCTGGAGTCCGATCTGGCCTCGTATCCAAATGCATCATCGGAGCCGCTTGCCCATTCCAGAACGTGTCCGCGTAAAATCCGATGCCGGTCGCACCGGACTGCAAGGCAATCGTCAGTGCTTGCGCGAAGTCCTCGCTTCTCAATCCTTCCGGGAAAATATCAGTCGCAACCACTTCCTCCCAGCGTTCGACATTGTGCCCTGACAGTGCATCCGGCCCAAGGTATCTCCCAAGAGCAGCGGGATGCGTACTGACATGTACCGCCTTCCCCCAGGCAATGGCGAATGCTTCCAGCATGGCCAGCTGTTCATCCCCCATCTCCTCCGCAAAGTCGCGAAACTCGGCTTCGTTCCATCTGGTTAGATTTTTGTACTTGGAGTTCATGGTATGACCCTTGCAATTTGCAACATGCACATCACATGCTACTTCCCTATTGATCTATTCTGCTGCCAACGATACTCCGTTGACCTTGAATTGCTTCCTGCGCGAATTGACGCTGGAACATATTCTCTCTTGCACGAGCCATGCGTGTTTGGCTAGACCGGATAACCGAGTCCAGCGGCACACCCTGCCGTGTTGCTGCCTGCATGATCCCATGCAAATCATCGAACTTTCGATCCGTGACTGCTTCTGCCCAGGCCTGGCCATAGGTAGCAACCCGAGCCCGCATCTGATCTTGATCTGCCCAGAGTTCACTCTGCGCCGCATAGGACCGATCCAGCCCGACCGGGTTAAATCCAAGCGCGTATGCAAACCGCTCTGGTCCACTCAACTCCACCTGTGGATAACCCGAGTTCAGGCTCCGTACATACTGATCCCGCATGACCTGGACCGACCGGGTTATACTCCTTGGCGCAAACGCACGAATGAACGCGTCCCGTACCTCAGGGCTACTAACCGGATGCTCTCCTGTGGCATTGAACCGATCAATCGCTCCGCCGACCAGATCCCCACCAGCTTTCATTCGGTTCCACTGTACCATGCTGAACATCAGGTTTGCATCCCGAACCGGATCTGCGAATGGTGCGCTTGCGCTACCCTGCAAGCTAACTCCCATCATGGCAGGCAACCCGTAATAAACTGCGTCAGCCATCATGGAGTCATCTCCATCATCACTAAAGTTATTGTACAGGTGCGACTGCAAGCTCTGCCCTGTGCTTTTCTTCGCAATCCAATCGGCCGCAGCAAAGCCTGGCACAGCAGCTGCACCGCCGGTAGCACCAACCCCTGCCATCATATACAGCAACGGTCCCCACTGGCCGTGGTTCATGCCCATGCCAGCATACTCTGCCATCCAAGCAAGCTGGTGCATTGGCCAGTTTTTAAACAGACCAAACATACTACCCACTGGCGTTGTGATTGCGTTCGCCCGATCTGCGTTGGAATACATGAACATGGAGTTGTTCGTAAAATCTCGCGAGAAACGATAGAGCTGCTCTCCGCGATGCCCAAGCAGATCCCGGCCAACGATCCGACCGAGCGTGAATGTATGCCCACGGCTGAACTTCTCACTGACACTTGGCAGATAGCTCGACGCACCACCAAGCAGCTTCATCATTCCGTTCTCGCCGCGAAGAGTCTCCCGTACTCTCGACACAGTGTGCGCAGTTTCCCCCGCATACTCTTCCACAAACTTTGGATCGACCACGCCTTCCCGCACAGCCCGACCAAAGTCATCCACCAGCCCGGCATCAGGCCGACCAAGTTCCTTGAAACTCCGTCCCACGATCTTCATCATGTCCAGCACGCCAACCGTGCCCTGTACTTTCCCTGCGGCACCGGCAACTGGCATCATGCTATAGTATCGTTGCGCAGATTGAATACTGCTCTCCATGACAAATGCCACCTGCGGCATCGTTGTCGTCAGGAACGTAAGCGCATTCATCGCCGGGAACATCAGGTTCCCGAAGCCAAATTGCAGCTGATACATGGCGTGGTTCAGTGCCCCAACAATCTTCGTCGCGCCACCTTTACCAAGCACCGGAGCCAGCACCTGATCCACAACATCGTTTTGAAACTGCGCCACAGGTCCAGGGCGACCAGACATCTGTGCGAACCGTTCGCCAAGCAGTCGATGCGCAAGCGGATTCTCCAACGCAAGCACAGCCATATCATCTTCCATGATGCGGTTGACACTCAATTCCGCCATGTACTTTTGATACCGTTGGACTCCGCTAAAGACCGTCTTCTCCAGCTCCTCTTTTGTCAGGGCACTCCGATCCCCAACAAAACCCCGCATCCCTTTCTGTTCCCGGAACGCACCAGGGCGGGCAACTCTTGCCCCTCTCCGACCCTTGACGATCGAGGCAAGCATATACTCTGGCGTATCCATCGCTACCATGTTCTCTGGAATACCATTCAGCACAGCATCCAGATCCTGACCTGGAGTTGACGTTCGTGTTGCGCCCTGAGTCCAGACATTTCCTTCTCCGGCCGCAGCTTCAATAACCGCTTGTGCTTCGCTTTCAGCTTCCTGCGCATTCCGACCTGAGGCAACCCAAACAGTGTTCCCTTTCTTGTCGAAAATCCCGATCCGCTGATCGCCGCGCCACGTCCGTGTCAGGCCCAAACGGCCTTGCAGAAATGGAGGCGGAGTCAGGCCCACCGCACGCATAGTCTTGCTCAATTCCGCGTGCTGCCAGGTATCAAACTCATTCATCTTGGTCAGGAACTTATTCAGGTTCTCGCTGATGTTCCCGTTCTGATACTCGCGTGCTACATCCTTCGGGCTCCAATGGTTTACCCATGCCCGAGTAACTCCATCCATGTCGGCATCATCCAGCGTATCAATGATTGCCTTAATCGGAGTCTTCCCTTGGTAGTTTCGCTTTGTTGTTGCTCCGAAGAAACTTGCAACCAAGTTCCCTGCCGCGTCCAGACTTTCTTCTCCGTACATCAGCGCCTGCGCGCGAGCACCTGCGTTATCCTGCGTGATCCGCGCAATGGAAAACATGCGCTGCGCCCGAGGCGCATTGTTAAACTGAAACATCGTCGGAGTCAAATAATGCCGGGTAAAGTCTGCCAGCTTCCGTCCAAGCACTTGCGCTCCAGCAGGCATCTTTTCTGCCAGTGCTTTCGTGCTTGCACCCAGGCCCGAGATTGTCTCGTCCAGAAAGTTATTCAGTGGTAGATCTTCGGTCAGCTTCAGCGTCGTATCGAACGCTTCCGCTCCAATCGCCTTGTGCACGTTCTGAGTTGGCCACAACCAGCTGTTCCGTGAGATCACACTCTTGCTGAACTTCTCCGCACTCGGCGCAAAGGCTCCCGGCGTGTCAGTCTTGAACACAACCCACTCATCGTTCGTGCCGTAGGGCTTCCCACCTCGGGTAGGCTTAGCCGCAGCAAAGCGCTTCGCCACCACGAACAGTCCGTCATCAGCTTCGCGGATCATCCAGGTATTTGGAGCCACCTGCGCGCCAGCATGTTCCATCAGCCCGCGATGAACTTCTCTTGCACCTGAGCTGGTCGAAGCCTTGACATAAGTCGGGAACTGAACCAGATCTTCCTTGTCCTTTAGCCCTGCACGCGACAGCATTTCCAGCGCGTCATCGGTCGTCTCGAACCGACTCCCCTCAACGAACCGGCTCCGGGTCCAGGACTTACCTTTCGGCTTATGCTCAAACAGGCGATTGAAAAACCGAGTCGACTCTGTTGTATTCTCTCCCGTCAACGGCCCAACAGTACGCATGCTTCCGCTTGGCGTCTGCGCACGAACAGCGGCAGCCAGTTCCGCGCTATGGCGTTGTGCGGCCTCCATGCTGGTGACAGTGCCCTCTGCCATAGCTTCCCGAAGCTGGCGCAGCTGCAGTGTAAGCGGCGCGCGCATGTCCACACGATTGGACAACTCCGGTCCGCGTGCGAGATTCTTCCCGGCTGAGCCGATGGCCCCGGCAACTCCACCGCCGACAAAAGCAAACGCAGTATTGGCCAACGCACTCCGCGCAGTCTCGCCAACATCTCCACCCAGAGCAGCAGACAAACCAACTCGTCCGGCCTCCAGTGGAGCAAACCGGATTGCCTCGCGAGAAGCCGCCGTCAGCATTGGAGCACGAGCCACACTACCCAGCCGGGACAATTTCCCCACCGTAGCCGCAGCGCGCGTCGCCCGCAACCAGCCCACATACGGAGTCACAAACGACACCGCCTGGCTGGTCAGCCCGCCAACAGGATTATCTTCTCGGAATTGCTCCACGCGAGGACTTGGATCCAGCCCGACCAGTTCGCCCAACCCAGCTCCAGCACTCCGCGTAAATTCCTCGATGTAGTTATACCGACCAGCCGGAGCAGCAGGTACTTCCGGCCCCAAGGCAAAGCCTGGCTGCGGGGCAAGCAAGCTCTGCCCGAGTGCGAAGTTACTCTGCGGAGGTAATGCCATTAATTTTCTCCAGTAACAGGAACCATACTCGCCAGACCGGCACGAAGCAGTTCTTGATTTTGCAGCAACAGGTTCAACAGATAGGCAGTCTCTACCGCAAGCTGCTCTCGGCCCTGCCGCTCCTGCATGTCTGTTCCGCTGATAGCACTCAACGCCATCACCGACTCAAGCCCTTGCTGGCGCGCTTCCTCGAAATCATCCGGGAAGATAGTCTCCAACTCACCTGCATCACGCCACTGATTGATCAGCATTGCACCAGCCTGAGCAACCGACACCTCACCCAGGCCTGCGGCAAAGTCACCACTTCCACCTGCAGCGAGGGCTGCCGCCTGCCGAGCCTCTTGCTCCAGATTAACTCCCTCGATCGTCGGTTGGCCAGTGGCCGGATCAACATACTGAATATACATCATTCCATCATCACCGATAGACCCAATCATCTCAGGTTGCATCTGCGCATACTCTGCCGCACGCTGATCATATTGTGCCAGTGCCATTTGCAGCTGCATCTGATTATTCTGTGCATCTGCTGCAGCCACAGCCGTAGCCTCATCCTGCTCCAGCCCCATGCCTTGCAGTTCAACCGAAATCTGCTGTTGCCGACGAGCGTCCGAAGAGCTAAGGCGAAGTTCACCCAAGCTCAGCTGGTCATTGATATACCCACGCTGACGTTCAGCAAACGCGTCATCCTCACGGCGGTTCTCTCGCTGGCCTTCGCTATGCCCGGCGGCTGCACCAAGACCAAGCTGCATCAGCATTGACCCGACTTGAGTATCCGGTCCGATGCGTCCGGCAGCAGCCGACAGGCCCTCAAAGACTCCGCCCAGTTCCGTATCCCGCCGCTCTTGCTTCGTCCGTTCTTCTGGTTCCAGCTGGGCAACCAGCGCTTCCAGCTCACTGAAATCAGTTTCTTCCCCGGCCAACGAGCGAAGCACGTCCATCTGCTCTCGTGCAGCAGAAAAGTCTGGAGCCGCACTTGGCGTAAAGCCCGGCATCGCCGGACGCTCTCCACGCGCAGGACCAAATCCAACTGGAGCCATGCCTTGATCTGCATTCAGCTGCACACCCAATCCCGCCATGAGATCCGCAATTGTCCGATCATCTCCGGCTTCTGCTGGAGCCCCAGCTTCTGCCCGACCTGCAATGCGTTGTGCGGCGGTCGAGTTCGGCGAGCTGAAATATGCTTGGATAGGATCAGTTGCCCCTCGCACAGACTCACCAACATCACTGGCAATACTACCTGCCGCGGCAGGCAAGCCGGTAACATCTTGCATGAATTGCGACTGCCGTGCCGGATCAGGTGCAGGGCTTCCGCCAAATCCGATAGCACCAGCACGCCCTGCCAGTTGTGGCAGCATGTTCAATGCTGCAAGAGGGTCCTGTCCGTTCGCAGTTGGTGCGGCAGGTGCCCCCGGCATTGGACCCGGAGGGTTAAGCCCTAAGCTCTGCAGATCCAGCATAGCAGCTTCCGGCCCAAACAGGAGTGGAGATTGCCCTGCCAGCCCAAGCGGATCACGCGCAGCGCGCGCTTGCTCTTGTGTCTGTGCCGTCAGAGCTTCCAGCATTGCTTGCTGCTCGGGACTTAGCCCAGCAAATTCTTGTCTCATCTGAGCACTCATCCGAACAATCCTCCAAGCAGGCCAAGCCCGCCACCTACTGCTGCGCCGACCGGCCCGCCAAAGGTGAACCCTGTTGCTGCGCCACCGATCCCGCCTTGGATACCTTGACCCAGCCCGCCTTGTTGCGGTCCCGGCGTGGTCTGGCTCTGGCTCTGGTTAATAAACGGCTGACCCTGAATGATATTCGAGTACGCATCCAGGTTCTGAAACGGCTGTTGGTTCTGCATCTGAAACTGCTGCAATGCCTCATTCAAGAAGCCTTGGTTAAACCCTTGCTGCTCCTGTCCGATTTGTGACAGAGCATTCGCTGGCTGCATACCCAGCTGGAAACCACTAGCCCCCAACTGCGGCAACGCCAGAGCCGTCTGCAGTTCCTGGTTCAACAGCTGGCCGTTCTCTGTCCGCTGCTGACCAAGGTCCTGCTGCCCGAGCTGGTTCGTCAGCGAGAATTGCTGGTTCGCATATTGGTTCCCAGCATTCACATCATTCGCAGCCAGGTTCTGCCGCTGTTGCAGGTCTTGCAGACCAAACTGGTTCCCCGCCAAGCCCTGTTGCAGCTGCTGCCCACGGAGCGCGTTCTGATCCTGCGCAGTACGGTCAGAGAAATTCTCCACCGCATTGGCACCAATGTCAGTCCGCTGCTGATAGTTTGCCTGCTCATTCTGCAGTCGTTGCGCATAGTCCTGATAGATCAATCCCTGTGCGACTTCGTTCGCAGGCCGAGTAAAGTTCTCCTCCACGATCCGATCACCAGTGAAACCCGCACGCGAGTTATCAAACGCACCACTACCGACAAGAGAGTTCCGAAACTCCGGCATGATATCCTGTTCCAGCCGACGCTGAATTGGATCAATGCCCGCAGAGATTGCTGCTTGCAAGTTCCCGCCCTGGACGTTTGGACTCGCCCCTGCGACTTGATCAATGCCTTGCGACACGGCACCAGCCCCACCCAGGTTTGTCGCCTGATTGAGTCCGGTCTGCTGAAACTGTGCGGCACCCTGCGGGCCAAGCCGCTCGGTCTGTGGAGCAGCTGACATGGAGAACGCACCCATGCCCTGGCTGGGGATGCCGGAGGCCAGCCGATTGCTCAGCGTGCCTTCTGCCTGCCGTGTTCCTGCTGCCGGATTGCTCCCGAGCGCAGCATCAATGCCCATGTTTTGACCCATGAGCTGAGCATCAGTCGGACCCGCATACAGGTCTCCACCGAATGGCCCATTGTTAGTCCGGTCCATTGCCTGATTTGCACGACTAAACAAGTCTGTCAAATGCGGCTGAATGAACTGACTCGGCTCATTGCTCGACGTTGTAGTCGTGGTCTGCGGATCGCTACGGCCACCCATTACAGCACCTCCAATACATGATAACGATAATCTTCTTTAGCTCCGAAAGCCTCATACAGCTTCCGCAAACCCCTCGATGTAGTTCGACCGGAAATCCCGGCGCAGTCGTGGGCTTTCGCTAGCTGCTTAACCACCGGCAGGATCGTCTCTGCTCGTCGAAAATAACCCTTGCCTGCAATGCCTACTATCTCCAGCAGCCGTGGTCCAGATCCACACCTAACCTCCAGCGCCATGAGAAAATAACAAAGCTCCCGCCTTGGCATTACCTGTATCTCTGTCGCTCGCCAAATCTCCGTCCGACCTGCGAACGCATCTTCTACGAGTGTGCCTCCGTCAAAAGGATTATACTTCGATCCGGTAACTGTTTGCAAGTATTTTATGTCACGCGCTGTTATGTCGTGGCCCGAAAGCCGATTGAAATGCACACCATCGACTGCAATCTCCACCATCACGACACCACCGCTCGATCCGTCACTCGACGCCAGTTAGTCCCATCGGCAAATGCGGGGACCGCCCCGCCAACTTCGTCTGAAATGTATACCAGCCCGCGGCCAATGTCTGGCGTAATTTCCCTAACCTGGGCCACGGTCAAAATCATCATATCAGGTATGGTGACTTCTTCCACTCCACGCAGCTTCTGCACCAAGGCTCCCGCCCAGCGCTCCCAGTCAGGATACATCTTCGGATTAGGCAGGACAGAATTAACCATTGCGGCGAGCCACTCCAGTAGGCATACCAAGAAGTTCAATAGCAGAAAGTTGCCACTCGGTGGATGTAACCACCTCAACAATCTTGAGTGCGAAATAGCGTGCGGTTAAGTTCAGCGGGAACAGCTGCCCGGGCACTATATCATATGGCCCATGCCAAGTCTCCGCATCATTCACATTCTCTTTCGTGCCGACCTTGACCTGAAAATGTGCCGGGTCAGTGTTCTGCATCTCCAGCACAATACCCTGCAGCCGATACATTGTTTCCCGAGAAACTTCTGGTGCTGCCCACGGAGTCAGATCAAAAAATTTCGTAATGAAGTATACATTCGATGTGTCAGTCTGTGCGCCCTGCAAGACTGAAATATCAGACGTAGCTCCGCTGGTATCTCTCCGTGTGATCGTGATTTCACCCTCAACCGACGCCATTATAATTACCTCCATACGGGGGAACGCCGCCGTAGGCTCCGCCACCATAACCAAACTGCATGGCAAAAGTCGCAGGCACAGCAATGGATGAGTCCACCGTCGGTGTGGCGACCAGTTCATATGCAGACTGGTTATACAATGACCCGGACACCGAACCAGTAACTGGGTATGAAAACACACCATTGTCAGTCGCAGCACTACGGGCCAGGTCTAGTGGATTCCACGAATTTGTCTTGTAGTTAAATGCTAGGCCTGCGTCATTGTTGGTCGAGCCTAGCGTTGGGTAGAAGAAGATCAAGCAATCCAGCCGCGCATCATGATATGCTATAATCTTTGATGCCTGATCCTCATTCACATTATTCAGCACAGTATCCTTAACCGCAGGTGTGTGGATGTAGTCAAAGCTCACCCCATCCGATACCCAAATACCTCTCGGCCCGAAGCCATAATGCTTGCCCTGGAAAGATGTGACCGCGTGCTGTGAGTACGCACCGATACCGGTCAGCAAATGCTGGCTGCCGAAGACTTGCCGTGACTGCAGGAAGTTAATCCCATAGACAGAGTTATGCCCATACAGCAGCAAGTTATCTTGCAGCAAACGAGCCGCAATAATCTCAGACTCCATATCACGAATGAACAGTGCCCCTGCATCATTGCTTGCCGTTGGCACCCAGTCTTCCACGTCATTCGTGTCACACCATGCTATGCGATTATTTCCCACGTCCAAGTTGACCGCAAACAAATACTGCCGCCATTTGACAAACGTCTTGGCTGTGGCGAACTCGGACCCTAAGCCGGACAGCGCTCCGAAGGAACTGCCTTTCCAAATCTGTGGCGCATCAATTCCATTCGTGGCAAGAACCCAATCTCCCCACTGCAGAATGCTCCACGTACTGGCATTGGCTAAGGTCGTCTGATCCGCTACACGAGAGTAACCGGTCCCATGCTGTACATTACCATTCGTCACGTCCCAAGAGAAAAGGCCATTTCCTGTGCCGTAGAAAAGCTTCCGCAGGCCAGAAATACGCACGGCCTCAAGCCCAAGAATAGGTGCGGACTGTCCAGAGGCAATCACCAACGAGCCGTTTGGAAACGGCTGCACCAGTTGATCCGCGAAAAGAATATTACTCGCGTCTGTATACAGCGGGGCTGACTGCGCATCAAACGCAGCAAAGACACCCGACGAGAGAATCTCTCCGTTGATTTTACCAATGCTGCGCATGAGGTAATATCCTTTTATCAGTTCTGGTTGCCATCAAGTATGTACTGCTCGATCCGGTTCAGCACCTGACCGTTGCGGTTCGTCGTCGTGCGAAGCTCAACAATATCTGCCGCCCAGCTGGAGCGTGCAGCGACCAAAGCCTCCACGGTCACAACACGGTCAGAAAGTGACTCAACTCGTGTAGTCGTCACAGCTGCCCACCAGACACCACTCAAGGTGTTTGTCAGGATCAGCAGGCAGATCGTAATGATCCAGGCTGGTGGTGCATGTAGATTGCGCAACCTGTCCCCCTTTGTTTCCTTTGCTTCAGCCATGTTTTGTATCCTACCAAGGAACGCCGGAACCGGCACTTGTGGTCTCAGCGTTGATCAGCTTTTGAATGGCTGCGGCATTGACCGCTTCCGTGTCGGTGATGAATACTGCCCCCAGCCATGAAAGCGCATCGGCTTCGGTGATCCCGGCATAAGCCTCGAACGTGGCAGGGTCCGGCACTTCGAGGCGAGTGGAGTCGCTGTTCTCCCAAGTATGGCCAGCGCCATCGTCAGAGAAGCAGGTCCAGTTGACCTGATTAACGACTGAGACGAGGCCACCAGCATCGGCATATTCGAGGGAGTTGATAGTCCAAGTGTGCGAGATGGTCATGGTGGTTTCTCCTACCAAGTTGCAATGGCTGCACGCTTCCAAGTGTTTGTGGCTGTGCAGACGTAGATATAGCTGGCATCCCAGCAGAGCATCCCGGCGTCACCGGTTGCTGCCGCGCTGGCTGGTGTTTGCGCTGCGCGGATACGGATCGCATCACCAGATAGGTCTAATTGCTCTGTCGGCGTACCCGTGCCGATACCAAGTCCGCCAGCGTTCGTGTTTGCTGAGGCATCCCAGGTCATGCCAACAGCTGCGCCATCGTTTCTCCAAGTGAAGTCGCCGCTGCTGGTGATCGACGCACGCTCTGTGTTGACCGCTTTGAATACGATCCCTGCGCCGTCTTTTGCATTCAGGGTCAGGTCTGCATTCTGAGCTTGAATTTCGCCACAGAACGCATGCAGGCGAACGCCGTCAGCACTGTTCGTGAGGCGCAGCGCCTCGGTCGCGGCGGTAGCGACGTTGACTGTGAGCTTTACGGGCGGCGCAGCCACGCCGATACCAAGCCCACCAGCGTTGGAGTCTGCGCTGGCATCCCACGTCATGCCGACTGTGGCACCTGCGTTGTAGAAGGAGGCATCGCCACTCGACAACAGGCGCAGCATGGAAACGCCAGCGAGACTGAAATCGAACGAGGTTGCCGCGTTGCTGTCATTGCGGAAGTAGGCTGTTCCCGAAGAATCTTGGTACATAAGTATCGGGTTGGATGCGCTTTCATGGTTGAGGTCGAACCGCGCCCAACCTGCCGCGTCATAGTTTTTAATCTCGATACCTGCCGCGTAGCTGCCGCGCGATGTGAAGACGCCTGCGCTAGTGGCGTCGTCTGCGTTCTTGCCGCCAACCGTGAGTAGCGTCGTGACAATGGCAGCTCCGACAACATGAAGGGGCGCTATCGGCGCAGCAATGCCAATGCCCAACCCACCAGCATTGGTATTAGCAGAGACATCCCATGTCATGCCGACTGCGGCACCTGCGTTCTGCCATGTGAAGTCACCGCCAGAGGTCACAGTTGCGCGAAGGGTCGAGCCAGTTCTCAGAAAGAAGTCAGTAGCGCCAACCGTGCCGACGTGCGCGCCGGAACTGATGCCGAACGTCACCCGGTCTACGCCGTCGTCAACGTCGATGTAACCACCAGCCATATCCAGCCCGACGCCAGAGGAGTTTGTTGTGTTCAGGTATGTGCCGCGCATCCAGCCGGAGGCGTCCACATTGCCGGTGACGGAACCGCCCGACAGTGTGAGAGCCACAAAAGTTGGGCTGTCAGTGGTGGCAACACCCTGATCCAGCGCACCAAGATACCCCCACTGGGTATTGCTGATCGTGACAGCACCAATGTTCTGCAGCTGAGCCAATTCCACTGCGGTAAGATCAATCGCAACTCGCGTGTTCACGTCCCAGCCACATTGAATTGCCTGCGAAGCTCCTTGGTCCAGAACATACCCAGGGTCTGCGCCATAGGTAGCATTGAGCAGCGTAACCGTATACGCTCCGGTTGTGTTATTCTGCACATGCCACACACCTCGGCGTGGCAAGCTCACAACAATATTCTCCGTCAGCAGCCCTTCGATCGAGAGTATGGCTGCACGTGCCTGAGCAATCGTCACCGCCTGGGGTGTTGCCAGCGTACCATCAATGACATTCATAGCAGAGCACAACGCATCTACCTTGTCAAAGTTGCCACTCATCTGCACATCCCAGGTAAGATCCCCGGCAGCAGGCTTCTCCAGCTCATTGTATGTCGTGAGGGTAACAGCCATCATTAATCTCCAATCGTAACCGTCCAGCCAACAGTCACAACATCACCATTGGAGATTGTGAAGGACTGGGTAATGAACCGGCAAAGCATTGTGCCACCTGACGCTGCGTTGAAAATTCCCATCTCTTGGCAGATTTCACTTCCAGCCAAGCCACCGAATGTTGCGGTGTAGATAATGGCTGAGTCTGCAACAACAGTTGAGCCAAACGCAACACGCTCGTGCTCGGTGCCGACCAATGCCGTGTCAGAGATGGCCGCCGCAGTCGCACTGTCTCCAAATGCCATATGCGAGGGGGCTGTTGCGGAGGCACCAATCAAGTTGGCGAACAATGTATACCCAGTCGTGACGACCAAGTTTGCGCCAGAGCAAACCAAGACTCCGTTTTTACGCACTTCAACATGGCCTGAAACAGGGACCGGCATCAGCTCTCTCCGTGGTAATGTGAAATGCCTTCACGAACACTTTGTTCCAACGCTTCATCAGCCGCAAGCAAAGTATTGAGCGCAGGACCAAACATCGCTTGAGCCATTTGCATCAGTGCTGCATCACGGTCAGCCACCGCCAGATAAATCAGCGTTTGGTACTGCATAGCGGTCTGCCCCACGTCAAGGAGCCAATTCGTCGTGGCATCAACCGTCGCACTCCAATCAGTGAACTCAACCAGGTCGAATTCAAATGCAATCACGCGATCGGGCGTATTGTCAAAGTACAGCGTGTCCCGGCCATCAAGCCAGAAGTATCCTGGGTCGCCTGCACCATTGGAGATAATTTCTCCTGGCTCAACTTGGAACAGTTCCAAATAATTCCCATCGGTGTTTGCAATCCGAAGGGAGTTAAACGACTTGACCAGTGCCGACGGCATAGCCAGTGTTCGCACACCGCTTGTCCCATTCACACTGGTAAATGATTTCATATAACGAAAGGTATAGTTTTGCTCAAAGAACTTCCCTGCCGCGCGAATGTAATCATCCAGCACAGCATCGTAGATCGTCCCACGATTGAGTTGATTGTTAATCAGTGTCTTAAGTGCGGTAATGGTACTCATTGTGTTCTCCTAAGTTTAGGCTGTGGTATGTATATTGCAAATTGCAACGACCATACCACAGCCTGCACTTACTTCCATTACTGCACTGAGGTCGGCATCCAGACGGCGGTAAAGGACATTGAGCCAACAGCAGTTGCTGCCTCAAATTGACCCTTCACATACTGCCCGGCAAGCACCGTGCGGGTGATGACCGCTGCATTGCTCATCGCCACCTGGTAATGACCGGCAGCAATGTTCTCCAGCGTGTAGTTGATAACCGCAGAGTCAGCAGTATCACTGGTACCGAGATTGAACAGCGCCGCCGCCGAGGTTGCTGCAACATTAACCCGAAGGTCAAGCTGCACCAACGTCAGATCGCAGGGGGCAACGAAGCCCCCCAGATCATCGACTGCGCCTGTAGCCCACGCGGTCTTACCCACGCGCTGCACAACAGGAAGGCCACCGTCATAGCGGCCCGCCGAAGTTTGATGGTCAGTAGATTTAGCCATGACAGTTTCTCCTATGCGTCAACAGCGGCAGATGCCAGATCTTCGATCAGGTAGAACGAAGCGGCATTGCGGACTTCAATCGAAAGCTCACCGAGGTAGCCAGACTTCTCACCATCAAGGTCAGGAGCTTGCAACTTCGGCTCATACTTAATATCCCGGCCCTGCAAGTGAACATACTGCAGGTTCGACATATCCATGATCCAGCACCAGGCGTCAGCACCATAATAGGCCGTGCCGCCAGTCGTGCCGCCCGGACGATCGCTGAACATCGGATGACGCTTCAGCACCAACTCACCAAACGGTGTGGTCAGGCGTTGGACGTTCATACCGAACTCTTTGATCATCGGACTGATCTGCATGGACGAGTTCTTCCGGACAATCTGTTGGATCGTGAGCATAGCCCGGTCACCGCAGAAAGCCATCTTCTCATCCGAGCCGTATTTGAAAGCATCTTTCAGCTTCTCTTCCAGCTCCTGATACTGCTCACCGTTTGCGGCATCAGCCTGGACGATGTTCGCCGCTGGCATGAAGCTACGCAGGCCACCCATCATACGATAAGGCTTGCCGTTCTTGGTCGTCTCCACTCGGTTGCCCTCGAAGAACGCCCACTCCATGCTTTGGCCGAGAAGCTCGAGAGCCTCACGTTTGGCCTCAGCCACCTGGCCGGGAAGGCGCAGGTTAGTCTGGATCGCCGTGTTGGTGAACTCCAACGTCTGCCGGAAGATCTGGCAGTAGTTGTAGTACTTCGACGGATCACGCTGAATGCCGGTCGGAGCATTCGAGCCTTCTTCGTAACCCGAGCCAACAACAGTCAGGTAGGGGTTAACCCCTGCGCCGTTTGGATCGAGCACAGCAGCGGTCGTCCCACCAACACCACGTTCAGCCGTGAAGCTGGTCGCGATCGTTGGATCAGCCGAGATACGAATAGCTTCATTCGTATGCTCGATCTGGAGGATATCACCGGCCTTCAGTTCCAAGGCCGACCGTGAGGTGGCGGCGAGCAGGAACGTGGTTGTGCCGGTAGTCAGATCCCCAGTCGTTGCATGAAGCAGGAACCGCTGATCCGAGGCATTCTTTTCCCACCAATTAAACTCCGGGTCATCGACCTTGCGAGTTTTCATCAGCGAAGTGAGAGCCGCCAGCTGTGCCTTGTTGGTCACACCGTAGCGGTAGTTCAGCATCAGACCTTCGCGGTAATTCTTCGGGCGCAGGTCTGTAGTAAAGTTCGAGGAATCTCGAAGGCCGATAATAGACATAACTGTCTCCTATTAGTTAACTGGCGTAAGCCCGTCGAAAAGAGAACCAACCGAGCCGGGGTCGGGCCTCACTGATGGACGCGTGCTAACACGTTGGGAACTCAAACGTGCTGGCGGTGCAGGCGCGGGAGTAGGAGCAGCTGCTGGCTGAGGCAAAGCACCCTGGAACATGGCGAACACTCGCCCTGCAATAGCGTCTCTTGCTTCATCAGTCCAACCCGTTGCACCGGTCTCTTTCAACACTGCTGCTGCCGTCTGCATGACGAGCGGCCGAAGTGCTGGCGTGTTCAGCTGCGGATAACTTCCGTAAAAGTCCTGTTCCACATGCTGCCTGCGTTGCGTTGCGGCAAAATGCTCTTGCACCACATTCGGCATAGTCTGCGTCAGGTGTTGCATTTGCTGTTGCACCTGTTGCATTGCCTGGGAGTAGATCAGATTGCCAACACCACCTGCAAAGGCTTGGTATCCTTGCGCACGAACAGCTGGGTCGTCGTGCTCCATCGCCTGAATAACTTGCTCAGGAATTTGGATTCTACCAAAGTCAGGACCAGTTGGAGCCTTTTGCTCCTCCTTAGTCCCTGCTTCTGCTGGTGGTTCTTTTGCAGTACGGAAGCCATCTGCAATCGCCTGACTGATTGCACTCATGTCAAGTGCAGCAGGGGCAACCACTTCTGGCTCCTGTTCTTCGGGAGCTGCAGCCAACGGCTCGACTTCCAGGGCTTCGCCCTCGTCCTCGCCTTCGGAGGCATCTGCTTCCTCATACGCAGGCCCCGACAACGGATCATGGTGGATCATGCTGATCAGTTCGTCAAAGTCTACGCTCTCCTCGGAAAAATTTTCTTCCGGGGCTGAGCCAGCGTCGAGTTCTTCTTCTTCAAGTTCCATCGTCTTCATCCTCTGGTCTGTCTTGGGTGATTGCAAACACTGCATCTACAACAGAATACAGCGCACTAGTTCGGCCTTGCAATTGTGCAGCCACGATATTCGCTTTCGGCATTTCGGAGTAGTCAAGGTTTTGGCAGATCGCCAGGTTCCCTTCCACTTGCTCCATGCAGGTTCCGAGGAACCGTACCAACCAGCCGTCGATGACTGCACCTTGAATAAGCAGTTTGTCTCCTTCGGTGAGTCTGCCTGAGTCCAGACATTTCCCTCGAAAAAGTTCCTCTCCGTTATAATCCTCCGGCAAGACGTGCTCCTGGGTTAGAGGCTACGCCTGGAGTCTGACCCCCAGGCCGAGGCCCGTTAGCGGGAATGATATTCCCCTGCTCCGCCATGCGTTCTACGTCTTCATCAGGCGCAGTCTGCACAACAAACTTATCAAAATTCTTCGCACCACCAAGCTCGGCCATCCACTTGAACATGCTCATGCGGTCGATCTTGCCTTGCAGTTCTGGATCTTGGCCGGACGCTAGGAAGATTTCTTTCCACACGTCAAGCATGGCAACTCGATCTAGAGGCAATGTACCATCATTGACCGGGAATGAAAAGTCGCCAGCGATCTGATCGCCGCTGACGCGCAATGGATTTTCCTTTCCATCCTCACCAGTAACTGCGATCCACATTTCCTCATCCAGCAACTGTTGAGTATTCACACTCATTTGAGTGGTGAGGTCAACCATGCCCTGGGCAGAGATGATCCGTGCCAGCGCGGCCATGCGTGAGCTACCAGCTTCGCTCGAGGTCCGAACTTCTGTTGCAGTCTTCCGACCACCAGATGCCTGAATGCCCCGCATATTATCCGAGACACCAGTGAGGGTGTCGGCTAATGCCATGATCGTTTGCAGGTCGCCAATATGCCCCTTCGTCACATCTTGCACAGGCAGCTGCTGAATAGCCCCGCGCACGTCCTGACCAATAGCAGCCCGCTTCAGCCGGATATGCTTTGCCGGGCCAAGGTTGGCCAGGTCCTGCATCTCGATCCGGCTCGGGTCCACGATGAACATATTGTTGAGAACTGTCCGGACGTTCGCCACATGAGAGTCAACAAGCCAGCTCATCAGATCCTGCAGCGGCCCCATCATGTCAGCCACACCAGCATGACCAAAGCCATACCCACCACCATAAGGCTCGCTCACCACAATCGGGTGCATCCCATGGTCGAGGTTCAGCGGTTCAGCCCGAATGATCTGGCGCTTGTTGGCAATGGTGAACACCCAGTGCTCCGGCCGATCGCTCTCGCCCAGGCCCATGTCCTTCGGCACAATAATGATAGAACATTCATCCAGCTGGACAAAGCTTTTCACCGAGTGCTCGTCCATGCTTGCGCGCGCAGGATTGCTCTCACCGTCAGCAATGATGCTGCGCTCACTGGCTGCACCATGATAGTCAGCCTTCGGCATCGAGCCGACCGACTTCACATGGAAGAACTCCTTCGCCCACGCCTTCTTCTGCAGGTCGTGATGCCCAGTGAAAGTACGCCAGAAGATGAACTCGCCCTTGCGGTTGACCTTGGACATGGGCACGCGAGGGTCAGGGAAGAACATGAACGGGTCGATAGACTCGACTTCATTGCCCTGATAGATCAGCCGTTCTTCCCGGCTAGGCATAAGCTTGCCCATGCCAGGAATCTTGATCGGACCTAGGTTCATGCTTGGCTTCCACACGGTGCGCTGTCCACGCTCCTCAGTCCAGAAGCATTTCATAACGGCGAGGTTGTAGTATTGCGTATCTTGCAAAAACTGAAACAGCGTCGACACCAGCCTCGTATGATCTGACTGGTGCTGGAGGACCTGCTCCATCAGCTGGGCACTTTTCGCATTCTCCCCTTTGTACACTCCGACCTGCAGCATAGGCTTGGAGCCGAAGAAGACCTGAGCCAGGAACGTCACAATAGTTGAAATCGTGGCATAGCTGTACGGCACAACGATCCGCACCGCACTTGGCACAGCACCCTTGTCGTTCAGGTTTTTCAGTTCCTTCTCCCAGTTGGGGAGGTCGATGTACGCCTGGATGCGTTTTTCGTTATAGCTCCAGCGAGCATAGAACTCGCCCATCTTCTTCTCCGACATGAGCAGCCGGTCCAGCAGATATTTCAGCGTCTTCTCATGCAGCTCTGACCCAGGCTTCAGCATCTCAGACGGAGACTCGCTGGTGATGCCAACGGACGGCGCAGCAGTCTTGTCGTCTTCTGGATCGGGCGTCGGATTAAAATCGGCCATTTGGGGCTCCAGTCATAAAATCATCCATAGCGTCGGAAACGTCATCGCCAGTCTGGAACAGGTCACAGACAGCCTGTTCAGAGATAAGGCCGGTAACAGACTCGCACTTGTCTGGCGGAAGAAAATGCAGGCAGAGCGCACAGCTTTCGCCTTCCACTCCCTTGCGATAGTTTACAGCAGTTTTAACTACGGTGCCCATCCGGCATTCTCCAAAGGTTTGTACTCATCTGCAGTCAAGTCTACTTCCGGATCGGCAGCCTGGGCCGCATACGGATCGAGCAGGGAGATGGCCATAGCCACCGCATCAGGGTAGTCTTTCTTCCCGTTAGGCCAGTCGAGAAGTTCCGCTTCCAACTCCGGGAACACCCGGCAATGCTTAATGTAGCCATTCGCATAGCGTGGCTGGAGGATACCCTCGACCCGCTCATGCTTGGAGGTCCGACCGTGAGACAGCGGAACAATTTCAAAGTACGCTTTCTTACGGAACATCTCCTCACGAACCAAATGCACCAGTGCCTTCTGATATGCAATACTTTCGATCCCGACATGCTGGGGCTGGAACAGCCTCCACATCTCGAAAATCTTATCTACTTGCTCTCTTGGAGTTACACCAATTCCGCCCCAAGTGTCAATGACGAAATGTTCCCCGGTGTCGCACATGCCTACCACAGCAATAACAAACGAGTCAGCACCAACTCTGTCAGAGATAGCCGGATCGACTGCAAGCGCAATCGCAGTATACGGCTTGCTCGGCATCGCATGGAGGATGTAGTGTTCTTTGAACTTACTACTCTCATCGTCACGAACAGTTGTCATATACTCCATCATGAAGGACGACAACTGGCCAACACGAGTATAGGTCAGCTTTAGCTTTTCGATCTTCGCCGCTGGCATGAACTTCGGCCAGAGCGGGGAACCGTCCTTAGTATACGCTCCGAACTTCACCGTGTGGAAGTTCTGGTCTTTCTCCATCTTGACCAGCAACGCATCTCGGTGCAGCAGGGTGCCAAGCGCGGTGATGGTTGCCGTGTCATCGTTCCTCGGCAACGCCGGAAGCACATCAGCATAGAACCACGTCGCGGCCTTCTCGCGCTGCTCTGCAGTCTTAACAGATTCCTTATCCTCAACATCGTCCAGAATAATATCATCAGGTCGGTTGCCCCTGTCGTTCAGTCCACGTACTTGCGCCCCGCGTCCGCGTGCAGCCAAGGTTACTCCGTTGGTGAACTGGGTGAAGGAGTCTGTCCATTTTAGCCCCTGCCGCTGTTCAGGAATGATATTACCAAAGACCAGAGTGATGAGGTTGTTCCCAGCCAGCTCAGACTTGATCGAGTTGGTCTGAGTCTCCGAGTGACTTGCCGTCTCCGAGATGTAGACCAGAAACTTCCGCTCCTTATACAGCACTTTGTACAGCGTGGCCGTGTTGATCAAGGTGGTTTTCGAGTAACCCCGAGGCATGTAGATGTTCAGGAACTGGTTGATGGTCATACTTACGGACTGGGTGCCACATGGAGCGGTTGTCACCGAGAACACCGGCAACTCCGGCCCATCCACAGTTTCCCGGTAGACAAAGTTCTCAATGATCTTGTCCATCTCGCCATACTTGAGAAGGAAGTTTGCCCGTCGCGTCAGCAGAGCCAGGATCCCCCGCTGGAACCAAGCAATGTCGGTTGGAGCATCGACCGGATACCAGTTCGGGAGAAAGGTATAGGCGAACAGCACAGGGTCCGCGTAGCACGCAGAAAAGAGTGCTTCGGTTTCCTCAGGTGTGAGCGGGGATTGAGCTTCGTTCATGGCGCTGGACTGCCATAGCGAGGCAAGGGTGGGACTTCGCCCTCAGGATAGAGCTTCTGCAACGCTCTCGCATCATTGTTCAGGCCGAGCAGCATCGTAACTTGATCCATCAGCGTCTCTCTCACCGATGAGTCATCGGCACGAAAATCCCTGCTTGGCCCATAGGTTCCGTCTGCTAGCGCATAAGCACCATACTCCTGCTCCGTGCGCGAACCAGTATCAGGACTGAATGCCTCCACCCAGGACTGCTGATAGGGGGAGTTGCCTTCCAGCTGTTGCGCAATTATCTCGTCAATCCTAGGCACACCCGTCTCAGTTTGCAGCGCACGGTTACCTTGCAGCCGGTGCAGGCCTTCGTGTCCTGCCGTAGCTGGATCTCTTTGTGCAATAATGTCTCCTGGCTGCGCTGCTTCCTCAGGCAGATAGTCATACCGAGTAGATTGGTTGTTCAGCACCACATCATCCGGCCAAGGTCGCTGAAAAGACGCGCGCATGTGGTCTGTAGTTCGTGCACTGTGCCGTGCATGTGCAGGATCATTTTTATACTCTGCCGACTGCACCGGTCGATATTGTCCGAGTGTGTTGTTATCCAACAGCGGATCACGCGGGTTGTCCAGGATCGGGTCGATCAGCGTAGTATTGTTGGTGTTACTCAACGCAACGATTGCTTCCTGCAGTCTCGGATCGAGATCGCCCTGGGCGAGAAGTGCCCGCAGCTCATCTGCAAAAGCAGCCTCAGCCGCATTGATTTCCTCTTTGTTCTCAGTCATAGCCCTCTCCTAGCGATTGCGCATGAACTGCGGAGCAAACCTTGCCAGAATATCAGGCGAGATCGACGGCAGAAGTGGTGCAGCTGGAGTTGCTGCAGGCGTTGGGTTCAGTCCTACAACCGGAGCAGGGGTCGAGTTCTTCGGCAATGCTTTCATCACCGGAGTAGCCTTCGGTGCAGCTTTCGGTGCAGGCGGAGGAAACATTGAATCCAGCTCAGCCTGAGGCCCGCGTACAGCCGGAGCGGCCGGAGGCAACTGCGCCGCAAGCGGTCCACCTTGAGCCGGAATAGGTGCGGCAGGCCGAGGCACAGGAGTAGGTGCAGGTGCAGGTTTGGCCGGAGCCACCGAAGGATAGTTCGGAGGCAGTCGTCCACGATCCATCGTCTCCGTCACGCTGCCATCAGGATTGTTAACAACTGTCGGCCCAGTACTTTTCGGCACAGCTTTCGGCACAGCCGCCGGTCGCGGCTGTGTTTCAGGACGACCAGGAATTGGCGTAACTCCAGCAGGACCCGGCAGACGTGCCGCTTCCGGCCCACCCTCCAAGGTAATGCCCTGCTGCGGGCGGATCATTGCCTCCGGAGCAATCTCTGTCTGCTCAGGGAAAATGCTATTCAGCCCGGCGACAGGCGAACCGGCCAGCTTCGGATTGATCGCATTGTTCTTCGCCACTGGCTTACCAGAGATAATCTTGTCCTTGATAGCTCCGCCTGCAGCTCCACCGCCACCAATGCTACCACC
>TARA_R110002153_G_scaffold270890_2_pt1 | contig 39858 bp, 30 predicted proteins | sample TARA_R110002153 | Tara Oceans TARA_R110002153 (sample SAMEA4398193) | marine metagenome | biome: Polar Biome; feature: [SRF] surface water layer (ENVO:00010504); material: water (ENVO:00002006), including particulate matter (ENVO:01000060) such as... | depth 5 m | reverse complement strand
ACAAGCTGAAACTTTCCCTTTAGTCTCATACCCCAATCAATCCAAACGATTTGAATCCGGAAAATTGATATTTAATATTTGGGCTAGACTCAAAATATTATTATGGGTGGCTTGGTAAATTGCTTGGTAAATTCGACCCAACATGAAACGATAGTGAATAACCAAGACATCAATATCATCGTCGAAATACGATGACAGGCGGACTATGGCTGATAGCTTGAATATTATGATGTTACGGCAATAAAAGGCGATAAAAAGAGGATAGAAAAGACAATAAAGATGAACATTAAACGCACATCACATGCCCGAAAAAATACAAGTCACTATGAGCAGGTCACAATCCAACGACCCAACAACGAAATCCCCATAGCAACGACACACTACAGATAACTCCCCGCGGTTTCCTCCTTTGGATATTATCCGCTAGCTGTCCCTGGTTAGCGGAGCTATCTGGTCTTCAGCGTAACCGACAGCTAACTGATAATCTAAACATTATCTGCCGTTGGTGAACCACTCACTTAACGATCACAAATAGCAGATTGCAGGCAGTGGTTAAAATGAATTAAAGTACAAGAGTGCAAAGTGGCTATTGGTGTTCTAAAGTTTATTTTGAGTTCAAAGGTAATAATTTGATGTACCAAAAGCAATCTATCGTAATTGTACAAGCCAAATATTTGCTACGAAAAAATGGAACTTCTTTTTCATAAGGACAATTAACCAAAAGGAATAGGTATGGATATAGAAACAAAAAAAATAACTTCCTCTTTTATGGGGGAAAACTTAATAAAGGAAATGCTAGCGCATGTAGGAAAAAAACCTCAGACAAACACCATTTTATCTAGTATTAGGAGTGCCTTGATAGAGGAGCCATCTCTCAGGTTAGTTATTGCAGACTATATGCATTTGATTCAAAACATTAATTGGAAACTTCTAGATGTTGATACGCTATTGAAACCAATAGAGTCAATACCCTCAGTGAAATTTGAAAACGGGAAGAACTCTTTATCACATTTATGGCCCGTCCAATTAGGTGTTATGTTTGCAAAGTTAGGTCTGAAAATCGAATTTGAGTCTCTTGATGGCGCTGACCTTTTTATTCATGATGGTGATTTGGACGAATTTTTTCCATTAAGTAGAGGTGTTCGACAAGGTGTTGAATACAAAGGTATAGCAATACAATGCAAAGCGATTACTTCAGCTACAAAAATCAAAAAACGTATTAAAGACGCTTCTAAACAACTAGAATCTAGCGAAGGAGGGCTGATTGCAATCGATATCTCTAACCTAGTCTTTAATTATTTTAAGAATCAAAATGTAGTTAGTAAAAACCCCCTTATTATTAACCAAGTCCTAAATTGTGGATTTGAATATTTTTTAAATAAGTGCTTTGATTTTTTCAGCAAATTACCCAAGGCTCAAATCGATAATTGTGCAGGAATGTTGGTTAATTCTCGCGTATGTATTAGCTTACCCAATGAACCTGAGAGTAAATTAGAGTTCGTTATCCCTGGAATTCATATGAGGTGGAACCCAGATTTTAGTAATTCGTTAGTTAAGAGGTTAGGAGAACGACATACACTTCAAACTTTATATGTTAATTTGTTAGAAGGGATGCCTGTAGGGAATATGTACGTAAATAATGATGATATTTTAAAACCTAAAGACGGAAAAAAACCATCTATTACCATAACAACGATAACCCAAATACATAGTAATAAACCGGAAAACTTTACAATATCTGGGAAGATATCTTAGTGCATAATAGTTGAAAATTTGATTTTGACGGCTCCTATTTACACAAATATTTTTGTATTTGGGGAGCAGAACGATTGATTTTTTGAATCGTCAAAGGCCGTAAATGACTTAAAGAGACTATTGAAAGAAAACCTTCGAATGGCCGCTTACTCAGTATAGGCGATCGTCACCGCTACTTAATCGTATGACGGCAGATCGCTCATTACTGTCCATCAGCTGAACGTGCCAGAAGCGGGCTATCCCATAGTAAACTTAGGGCTTCTACAATAATTAGATATACTACTTTCGAACTTAATCCATATTCGTTTTTGATGAATTTCGCCACCATGTCAATTTCCGGAAAAAGTTTGGCCTTTGAAATCCCAATGCCTGAAAGCGTCTTCATAATGGCTTGTTTATGCTCTCTATTTAAAAAAATTAATGTAATTTTAAAAGCTGATATATCTTAAGTCATTAAAAGTAAAAAGTCCGCTTATTAGATTTTGAGGCAATTTCATCGAAAGAGTTCTCGTGTCGAGTATGTGTTCTTCTTCAGTTCATATCATGAGGAAATAGTCGTTCATGGCTATTTGAACTGCGCCCTAGCAAGTTTCGTATCTCTCATATTTAGAGTGTGAAAAGGGGCTGGTGGTTGGCTTGTCTGCCTTTGGTCTCCTAACCTCCCTAGCATCACAATTAGATACTTGTAACCTTTATTACAGGTTAGATTACAGTGTTTTCACCCATCCACTTCTAACCAAGTTACCTCGATTTAGTGTAATCTTTTTCGTAATCCCATTGTTGTAATCTAACTCCGAAGGATAAAAGTACATTATGAGAATTGCATAAGCTCGTTGCAATGATTGAAGAGGAAGGCGCAACTCTTAATGTACTTAATCAGGTAATTGATACTTCAACCAGTAGTGGGAAACTTATGTTCAGTATGCTTGGCGCATTTGCTGAATTTGAGGGGGACTTAATTAATGATCGAGTTCAAGAAATCAGGTTTATAAGATTTACAAAGAAGAAAAAGCCCTCTAATTGAGGGCTGTTGTATTATTTTCTTGGTCAACTGCGGCAAAGCTTGATTACAGGTTCCCACTGATTGTTACGCCAGCGTCAGTTATTTTATAATCCCCGAGTCCATGATGATTTCCGCCATCTCCTTCACTTTAGGACTGCTCATTAAACCTAATACGTCGTTTTTGTTTAACATGCGATTAAGTTCAGGGTCACGGCTAAGTTGTTTAAAACGAGGATTTTGTTTGACTGCTTCAACTTGGATCAGTGTTGTCATGACTTCTTGAGTCAGTCGCATCTTAACGGCGGTTTTGTCAGTGACATCAACATCCCCTAACACATTGGTTCCTTCCAAGATGCGCTGCACCGTTTTGTTATCGAGTACGGCATTGATTTCAGGGGCTACCATTAAGCCGAGTAAATCATTTTTTTCCACCATCCGACTGATTTTTTTGCTGTTGATCAGACGTTCTACATCTGGGTCGTTCGCGAGCGTAATGCCATCTTTTATGCTGCTGGCTGGATTTTTCAATGCATAAGAAGCAACGCCGACCATTTGTGGTGCATCGGGGAATTGTTTTGAGAGCACAGTATCGATAGCGCCTCCCATTAGTTTTTGCGACCAATTGTTGACTAGGTTGTCAGGTGGTAATTCGCCATTTGTTAATGCAGTATTGGCCATGTTGGCAAACCAAACTACGGCCAATCCTACTGCTACACCAATCAAACCATTGGCGATTGCGCCAGGTATGGGCAAGGCGGATTTTCCATCTGTCACTTTGCCGAGAATATGCAGTAAGATCCTTAGGACTATTGAAATGATGATTGAGCTGATGATGAATATTGCAAATCCAGCGATAAAGTAGGCGGCAAGTCCCTCGAGGGCCGTTTTTTCGCTAAGCAGTGTGGCGCCTTTAGCTGCGTAGGTTATAGCCAGATAATAGGCACCTATAAGACTCACGACTCGAGCCAGCACTAGACCTAAACCGAGACGATAGCCGCGATAAATATAATAAAGTAATATAATTGAAAACAGAATAATTCCGATCATCTATTTGTCCTTTTAAGAATGGGTAGCGCTTACACGCAGATCTTAAACACTATACTGGCAGACATCCACAGACTAAAGCTCGCAATTCAATATATTTGCATCAAAACCTTGATTAATCTTCATAAAATAGTATTTTCTTTCACCTCTTAAAAATTTTTATAGAATAATTTATTCGTAAATTAGTTATAACCCACTTTTTCTAGGTTGAAAAAACAATATGTGTCCGGATCTATCACAGAAAATACCGTTTAATAATTCCTTCTTTTTCAAAACAACTCCCTTAAAAACAAGTATTTTGTTTTTTGTTTTATCGATATTTTTAGTTAGTTGTAATGACAACAAATCAAAAGGTGTGGTTGTAGTTGACCAAGAAGATATAGTTTTAGATGAAGAGCTTAGAGCTATTATCGCAACAAAAAACCTAACAGGAGATCCTAGTACTGGGAGAACTTTAGCTAATATCGAGAGCCCCAAAGCTCAGTTGGGTATGAAACTATTCTTTACTAAGAGTTTAGGTGGTGATTTCGATGCAGCTTGTGTTACTTGCCATCATCCAATGTTAGGTGGTGGTGATGATCTTGCTCTGCCTATTGGTACTGATGCCGAAGTGGATAATTTGTTAGGTCCAGGGCGTTTACATAAGACAAATGGTGAGCATTTTGATGGTGGTCCCACTGTGCCTAGAAATTCGCCAACAACTTTTAATATCGCTTTTTGGGATAACTGTTTGTTTCATGATGGTCGGGTTGAAAGCTTAGGAAAAACGCCAAAAATGGGCGGTAATGACAACTTAGGAATTCGTACACCAGACGTTTTATTTGAAGAAAATGACAGTTCTGCTGGAATTAATTTGGTGGAGGCTCAAGCTAGATTCCCAGTTACATCAAATGAAGAGATGAAAAATTTCGGCAACTTTGATGGTACAAGTAATGCTGAAGTGAGGCAAAATTTAGAGCAGCGTTTAGGCGATTATGGTGATCCTTTAGGTGGAAAGTTAATTACTAATTACTGGTTAGCTGAATTTAAGGAAGGTTTTGCTGCTCCAGATGGCACAGCAGAAGAATTAATTACCTTTGATAATATTGCCAATGCCATTGGTGAGTATGAAAGTTCTCAAGTGTTTGTGGAAACTCCTTGGAAAGCATATGTGCAAGGTGATGACTCTGCCATTAGTGACGTTGCTAAACGCGGTGCAAAGCTGTTCTTTAATACTGCAGATGATGGAGGTGCAAACTGTAGTTCTTGTCATTCAGGCGATTTTTTCACGGATGAAGGTTTTTATGTCATAGGTATGGCACAGATTGGCAGAGGTAAAGGAGATGGCGAGAATGGTACTGAAGACTTTGGTCGATTCCGTGAAACGCAAGATGAAAAAGACAAATATGCTTTTAGAACCGCTTCGTTGCTTAATGTTACTGCGACAGGTCCCTGGGGCCATGCCGGTGGTTCTGCAACACTTGAGCAAGCTATCCGTACCCATTTAGATCCACAAGCAGCATTGGACAATTACGATTTTTCTCAATTGACTTCGAATATTCAAACAGTTGATATGGTAGTTAACACTCAACGTGCAATTGATAAGCAAGTCGCTAACAGAGCAAATGGTGTGACTAGCATTGAAGATATTAGCTTAACCGATACTGAAGTCGCTGAATTGTTGGCATTTATTGAAACATTAACGGATCCCTGTGTTGAAGACAGGGAATGTTTAAGTAAGTGGATCCCCGATGAAAATGATACGGATCCAGATGCATTACGGTTGATTGCTATTGATGGTGAAGGCAACTATTTATAATAGCATTAAGGCTGTCGTTCAGTGTTATCAATAGGTGTGATTAGGTATCACACCTATTAAATTACGTGAACGGCCGCTTTGTTCTGTGAATTCATTAGTTCAATTAGGACCATAGTTTTTGATGTTTGTTGATACTAAAATATCGATGAGGGTTCCAAAATCCCATCTCAAACCGAGGCAATTTTGGATCCCTGAGATCGTACATATGAGTCTTATGAATTTCTGCCAAGGTTTCCTTGCTCAAGCTTTCCAATGATTTTTGTACTGCAGGATAAAACAAATTATTCTCTGGCTTTAAGCTGAAATCTTTTACCTCGCTTTTGTCTGTTATTTTTCGACAGTTAGGGGCATCAGGTTGTTGTGGATTTAAACGAGTGACTATCCCGTAATAATAATTCTGCAACTGCTCATCGGTCTGGTGATTTTGCAGATACATAATGCCAAATCCCAACGGAAAGTGTCCCACCAAATTAATGAAATATTGGTTAGCATTAGGGCAAATAGCCGCATTTTTGGCGACATTGTTCAGTACTGTTATCACTTTAGGTAGGTCTTGAAAATAATAGTCTGGCTTAGTAGACAGAATAAACGACGAATAAATTTGTGGAATTTTGATGATGTTGCCTATACTGCCTTCAGAAGGTTTAACAGCATCACCCAACAAACCCAAAACAAATTTCATACGGTTATTTTGTTTTTTTTCATAACGTATTTTTGTATCGGGATCCTGCCCTTCATATACAGAAGTTCCTATACCGTTGCTGATGAAATCCTGAGTTTGTTCATGATTCATAATAAGTAGAGGTATACGAGTCTCTTTGTCTAGCACTCGAAATTCATCAAGTGAACCATCAGCTCCTTTCAATAAGCGTTGTATTTCGGGATGTTGCACACCAATGTCTTGTGTAATTGCTGCAATAATTACTGGAATAGCGACGTCTAATTGAAATTGACTGTATTTATTAGGTGCGCTGGAAAAGCGAGTTTTTGTATTGAATCGAGTAACAATAAAGTTATTAGTGAGTTTTTTTCCTAACAACATTTTATCTAATAAACGCAATGCTAATACCGCCTTATATAGAGGTTTATATAACTGGTGCATTTGTTGTCTATTTTTACCTTCTGTGCCCGATAACATAAACAATGTGGCTAATAATTTTGCGCTTTTTGTGTTTGTTTGCTGTTGATTTTTACCCTCTGCTAACTTCAGAATGTTAATACAAATGCTAGCTACACATTTGTAGCACTGTTGACGGGTATACAATTGTTTTTGTTGTTCGTTCTTCAGCTCTTTTTGGAGGTTTTTAACTTGTTTATGGGTATTCGCACGTTTGTCTTCAGGTGCTGATTTAAGATAGTCCTCAATGCTTTTAAGGTTTTCTTGGCATGCACGTAACACTCTAGCGTTGGCATCGGATGAAGTAAAATAGAGTGTTGCAAGCTCGAATAAGGAATGTTTTTGCGTCGAGTTATTTTGAATCTGCTCAACCAATATTAGTACTGCAGTAGTGTACTGTGAATCACTTAAAGTAGAAGGCATGTTGAATTATTCATAAAACCACTCACCGCTAAGATAATAATGACTGTTATTGAGTCATAAAAATTGAGGTTTAAAAGTTATATATAATAGTAATATAGGATTCGTTTTCACTTTACGCAATTTCCGTAAATGCACCTTTAACGAATGGAATTGACTAATATTTCATTAGTGGTGAAAAATTTACCAAGTAAAATTTACAAATCTAATGTAAATAATATTTACTCACCAAGCCTCAATTTTCAATACCCAAATCGCCTTGTTTTTTATTGTTTAAGTATTTGATTATAAAAGATAATAAATTAATTTAATTGTTGTTTTATTTGGAATGATTTGTGCAGGGTGTACCTTGAGTTTAATGATTGTTATCGAGGAGTAAACATGAAAAAGACAATGATTGCAGTGATGTTATCTACCTTAATTATCTCAGGCTGTGCAACTAATGCTAGTAATACCCAAAAGGGTGCTGGTATAGGTGCTGTGCTTGGTGCACTGGCGGGTAAAGGGACTGGCGATAATGATAAAAGTCGTTATGTTTGGGGAGCCGCCTTAGGCGCATTAGCTGGTGGTGCCATTGGCAACTATATGGATAAACAAGAACAAGAGTTTCGTGATGAACTTGCAAACAGTGGGGTAGAAGTGTATCGAGAAGGCGACAACATCCGTTTATCGATCCCGGGCAATATTACGTTTTCCAACGATAGTGCTTCGCTGGTAACGGGTTTTTATCCAGTACTTGAAGATGTAGCAAAAGTGCTGAATCGTTATGACAAAACTAAGTTGAGCATTGAGGGGCACACTGATTCTGTTGGTGATGCAAATTATAATACCCAGTTATCGATCCAACGAGCCAACAGTGTGGCAAATTACCTGCGAGGTACTAATGTAGACGCCAATCGTTTGCAAACCCTTGGAATGGGCGAGAGTCAGCCAGTAGCAAGTAATGATAACGCCCAAGGCCGTCAAGAAAATAGACGTGTTGAGTTGCGTGTTATTCCAATACAAGCTTAACTGAATCAAAAAAGTGGCTGTAACCCAGCCACTTTTTATTCATTCAAACTAATTTTCTACTACTACTTTCAGTAAACACTGAGCTTTTAGTAACATTGACCATTCCCTGCAAAATATTTCTATTAAGACAAAGTTAGCCCACTAACTTTAGAATTTATATTCAAGTTCGATCCCAAAAGTCCTTGGTGTGCCATAGTAGTTAACTAAGGTTCCAAAAAAGTCACGGTTGTTATTGGTTAGGTACACTTCGTCAGTTAAGTTTCTGGCCCAAAGTGAAACTGTCCAATCATCATTATGTGAAATTAAACCCAGTCGTGCATTGAGTAGAGAATTCGACGGCACAGAACCAAATCTAACACTGTCTCCAGATGCTAATAATTGAATATTAATATTGTTCACATCTGTGTAGTAGGAATCAGAATAGGAATAATCCAGTCGCGCTAAAAGATCAGCTCCAAATACATCTATGGGATAATAATATTGCAAACCTAAGTTAAATGATGCTTCAGGTGCTTTGGGAAGTTGATTGCCTGATGCGTCACTACCACCGGCACCACCACCAGGGAAACTAACAAATTCTGTATCGAGTAAACCGGCTGCAAAATTTAATGTTAATTCATCAGTCAGTAAATAGGTTATTTCAGCTTCCAGTCCATTCGTTTCGACCTCTGCTGCATTACGAATGCTGATAGACGTTTGGCCTTCTCCCAAATCAATAAATTGACTAACTTGGTAATCGCTGTATTTGGCGTGGAATGCGGCAAATGAAAAAGATAAACTCTTATCTAAGGCCGAACCTTTTACACCAATTTCGAAATTATCTACAGTCTCTTTATCGTAACCAATACCGCCTTCAAGTGTAGAAGTATCAATAAAGTCAAGGTTGTAGCCACCGCTTTTATAGCCATTACCATATTTAATATAAGTATTTAGGTCGTCATTCAGCGCGTAATTTAAACTAACAGTTGGGGCAATATGATTATCAGTTCTTTTATCAATTACACTGCCTGTTGCAATACCAAAAGCACCAGATCCAGTGCCAATTGTCTCCCAATCGACCTTTTTGTCTTCTGTTGATAACCGTACCCCAAATCCCAATTTTAAATGTTCAGAGAGTTCGTAATCACCACTAACAAATAACGCCACTGTTGTGGTCTCTACGTCTCCGTGGTTTCTTGTTGGGTTGCTTGGGTCTGTTCCAAATATTTGTGCGGAAATTGGGGATGCAAATACTGTTCTAGATGTTTCAGAATCTTGGCTATATAGATACAATCCAGCCACATATTCGAGTTTTGCATTAGCGGGTGAAATATACTGGAACTCTTGGCTAGTTTGTTCATAGGCATCGTTATAACCTATATGTAATAAATCCAATGCAGAATAATCACTATCGTTACTATATGAAATTTCGCTATCTCTAAAGGCAGTAATTGAACGTACGTCATGCCCATTATCTAAAGACCAATCTAACGTAAGTGCGATACCATTAATGTCTCGTTCTTCGACTGGATCAGAGGTTGAACTTATCTCAAATAGTTTTGGTGATTCAGAGGTGAGCTCCCTGCCGAAAGTGTCGGTAATCGGTTCCCCTGTATAGGATGTTCGGTCACTTTGCATTCCATCTATTGATAAGTTGGCCTTAAAGCTTTCACTCATGTCATAGCGAACTTGAGCTCGATATGAAGTGGCATCTTGCTCGTTGATGTTGTCATTTCCAGTAGCAAGGTTGGTGACAAACCCATCTCGAGTTTGTTTATTAAAAGAAAATTTAGTTGCTAGTTTGTCACTTATAGGAAGATTGAGAGAAGCCGTTAATTGTTTGGCATTTAAATTACCTAATTCAGCGCCTATATGGCCTTCTAAAGTGTCTGAGGGCTCCTTAGATATAAGGTTAATGGCGCCTGCTACAGTATTTTTGCCAAATAAAGTGCCTTGTGGCCCACGTAATACTTCAATTCGTTCCAGATCTAATAGTTCTTGGTTTAGTGCTGGAGACTGACCTAAATATACGCCATCAAGATACACACCTACACGGGTATCAAATCCAATGTTACGGCTGTTTGCTCCCACACCACGAATTCTGACTTCTGAGGTAAAGTCGGTGCCATCACTGATAACTAAGTTTGGTATAAACTCGGCAACGTCTTTGAGTTGTCTAACTCCTGTCTGTGAAATGGCATCACTGTTCATAGTAGAGATAGATATGGGCACTTCATTAATATTTTGGGTACGTTTTTGTGCGGTAACCAGTATTCTCTCTAGACCTTTTGACTTTTTTTCTGCGACTGTCGTTTCCGTGTCAACTTGTGCCATGCTGTTAAACGCAAATACAGGGCTCATTAATATAGAAATTAGAATCGGGTTAAGTTTACTTTTATGCATTAGATGTCTCCTATGAGCCTCACTTAAGTGGCTGGTTTTACGAATTAGCCATGTGCAAATCCGCGGTGATTATTTTCAGTAAAATTCAGGTCTACTATCTTAGCCAATTAATACTTACAGTGAAATAATATACATGCCTGATAGTTGTGCAGCAAAAATCAGTTCGGCTATTTTCGTTCATTCCAAGAGCTAGACACATCATAGGTGGCTCACCATCGAACAACACCACCAATAATAAGTCTGACCCAAGCTCTGCATGTCTAGGCTAATACTTTGGCTATCTTGGGAAACCGCATCTGTTGAAAGCAAAAATGTAGCTAACAGGTGTTCATGCATTAAGTTAGTTTCTCTATTTTAATTACGTCTTTGTTAAACAGACTTTCCCTTATGCCGTTTAACGTTTGCTCCACATTCTGTTAATCATATTGCAATCGTTTGTTATTGAATGCAAATACATTTAATTGTATGCTTTTGCTGTGTATATTTGCGTCACGTTGAAATAATATGAGCTTAGATATATAGGAATGTTTAGTGTTTATCTATGATTGATGTTTACAAAACACGACTTACTTTCTGTGTCTCGCTATTATTTGGAGGATACTATTATGTCGAATCTCGTAAAATTTAATTCACCGCAGAGAAAATCACCTAAAGATCTGCTGATTAGAAAACCTCTAAATTTGGCCGAATATTTACCATATCGTGTTTTTAAGCTTACTCGGGATCTTGCATTTCGCGGTAAAGTTGAGGTTAACGATATCTCGGTCAGTATGCGAGACTGGAGAACTTTAGCCCTTCTCGCTGCCACTGGACCAAAAACTAATAAGGAGTTAGCCAATGAAATTGGCCTAGATTCTACGACTATTTCTCGCGCAGTAAAACATTTAAAGAATGTTGGGTTAATTGATGTGAGACGCTCAAAGCGTGATCGTCGGACTCAACTCATAGTGTTGACACAAAAAGGTGCCGATACTCATGATGCCTTGTCACCTGAACGTAAACGTTTTGCCGAAGAAATAGAGTCTTGCCTGACAAAAAAAGAACGAGATGGATTGTATTTAGCTCTAGATAAAATTGATACTTTTTTTGCCGAACAACGAATTGAACACGATGAATGGGAATCCTAATATGTTTTTACTAAATTTTCGACGAGTAGCCCTCTTGAGTTGCTTTTGTTTAACCTTGTCTTTACACAGTTTCTCTGCCTTTTCTGCCGAGGCGCTGGACAAAACAACCAAGACTAAAGCTGGATCTACTTGGCAGGTAGTTGAGCCTGGTGGGGATACGCAGTGTTCTGATGGTAGTCCTTATAAATTTCATGTTAAGCCAGGTAAAACAGACAAACTTTTTGTTTTTCTAAATGGAGGTGGGGCGTGTTGGAATGCACAAACTTGTGACGCCCGAGCAGAAAGAAAAGCTTATGTTCCTAGAGCTGACGTTGCACATAATGATCCCAGTCAGCATAACGGCATTTTCGACCTGGATAACCCCGAAAACCCTGTTAAAGATTGGAGCATGGTTTTTGCCCCTTATTGTACCGGTGATGTGCATTTAGGCTCAGCAGAACGTAAATATGTCGCCGCTGATAAACATGAATTCGACATACAACATGCGGGTGCGGCAAACACTCAAGCTGTTTTACAATGGGTCGAGAACAACATGTCACCAGAAAAAGTGGTGATTGCAGGGGCTAGCGCCGGTGCTTTGGCTGCACCAATATATGCTGGACGTGCCGCTACCATGTTTCCCAATGCAGAAGTGCTTAGCTTTGCTGACGGCGCGGCAGGATATCGGTCAGACCAAGTGCCGCAAATTTTAGAACAATGGTCGGTTTTTAGTCCTTTAGATAAAAACAAATACGCTGGTTTTCAGAAAGAATTAAAGAGTTTCTATTCGTTTTATGGGGTTGAAGACAAACATCATCCTAAGATCAGTTTTGCACTTTATGATAGCGCTGAAGATAAAGTCCAGGTTATGTTTAAAAAAATGTTAGGGGACACTGATGTACTTGTTGATGCTATTGGCGAAACATACAAGTCATTAAGCAGTCAGGTTGCACCATTGACTTATTATTTAGCAAGTGGGGATATACACACTATTCTGCGCTTTAAGCATTTTTATTCGACAGAAATAGATGGAATAAGGTTTGTGGACTGGTTCAACAAGCTGTTAAATAGTCGTTTTCCAGATGTTGTTGATTGTCGTGTTTCACCTGAAAAGTGTCAGACTGATACTGTTACGAAACCATAAAGAATAAAAAAGTGGCTGTATCAAACAGCCACTTTTATCTTGATAAGATTACACTATTCAGCAACTTTTACTGGTACACATCCATTTTCATCAAGCTTTTGGCCCTTTACGAACATCGATAATCTTCTACAGAGTACGTAAAAAACTGGGGTAAATAGCAGGCCAAAGAAAGTCACACCTAACATGCCACTAAATACTGTTACGCCTAATGCTTGACGCATTTCTGCACCCGCGCCTGTGGCTATAGCGAGTGGAATAACACCAAGAATAAAGGCAAAAGACGTCATAAGAATAGGGCGTAGTCTTAGTTTTGCAGCTTCAACCGCAGCCTCGTAAAGAGGGCTGCCTTGTTGCTCTAGATGGCGGGCAAACTCAACAATTAAAATCGCATTTTTGCTGGCAAGCCCCACTAAAACAATCAAGCCCACTTGAGTCAGAATATTATTATCCATACCCATTAGCCACACACCTGTAATCGCGCTGAGCAGACACATGGGTACAATTAATATAACCGCCAAAGGTAAAGTCCAGCTTTCGTATAATGCAACTAATAACAAGAACACAAATACCACTGCCATGACAAAGGCAATGATCGCTGAGTTACCGGCTATTTGCTGTTGGTAGGCCAGTTCTGTCCATTCAAAGCTAATACCATCAGGTAATATTTCTGCTGCGAGCTTTTCCATACTGGCAATAGCTTCACCTGAGCTAAATCCAGGTGCGGCGGTACCCAATAAGTCAGCGGCGGGATATAAATTGTATCTAGGCACACGTGACGGCCCTGATTGGTACTTGAAAGTCACCACTGAACTAAGAGGCACCATATCACCAGAGAAGTTCTTCACTCGAATGCGGCCGATATCATCAGGTGTCATTCTAAAAGGCGAATCGGCTTGGGCTGTTACTCTAAAGGTTCTTCCTAGGTAACTAAAATCATTAACAAAAGCGCTACCTAAATAGATCTCTAAGGCACTAAATACCTCAGATACTGGCACCCCTAAACGTTCAACGCGCTCTCGGTCGATATCCACATAAAGTTGTGGTGTATTGGTTTCAAATAAACTAAAAACAGATTGAGTCGCAGGGGCTTGATTGGCTGCGCCTGCCAATTGCCACATTGATTGTTCCAAAACAGGCAGGCCACGACCGGCTCTGTCTTCAATCATCATTTTAAAGCCCCCACCATTACCAATGCCGCGTACTGCTGGAGGAGGAATGACCACCACAAAGGCTTCTTTGATTTGTGCCATTTGATTGCGGACTTCAGCTAAGATTTGCTCGAAAGTTAAACCTTTCGCTGAGCGATCGTCAAAGTAGTCCATCATAGTGAATATGGCAGCAGAATTAGACGCATTAGTAAAAGTAGCACCAGAAAATCCTGCAAAACCTACAGAGGTTCGAATGCCGTCAATTTTTAATAACCTGCCTACTGCATCTTTTACTACATCATCGGTGCGCGACAAAGAGGCACCAGCGGGCAATTGAATACTGACAATTAAGTAGCCTTGATCTTGCGCTGGTATAAAACCTTGGGGCACAGAAGTGAATAAATACCCAGCCAAAACCATTAGCCCTACATAGACTAAAGACATCAACGCACCTAATCGAATTAACTTGGTAGTTAATCTTCCGTATAACTGAGACGTTTTGTCCATCAAGCGGTTAAAAGCATCACCTAGTCGCGTTAATAAACCCGGTTTATCCTTTGCTGGTTTATGGGGTTTAAGCAACACAGCTGATAGGGCGGGACTTAGGATTAAGGATACCGCCACAGAAATAATTGTGGCTACGGCTATGGTGATACCAAATTGGCTATAAAATTGTCCTGAAATACCGCCCACAAAAGCGGTGGGCAAAAATACTGCGACCAACACCAAACCAATGGCCATAACTGCGCCACCCACTTCGCGCATAGTTTCTCGCGCAGCTTGCATCGGCTTCTGGCCTTGGGATAACAAACGCTCCATGTTTTCCACTACCACTATGGCGTCATCAACCACTATACCTATGGCTAACACTAAACCAAATAAGGTAAGGTTATTCAGTGAAAAGCCTAGTGCACTCATCACTGCAAATGTACCTATTAGTGAAACCGGTATAGCGATAATGGGAATAACGGCCGCTCGCCAGTTTTGTAAAAATACTAGGATCACTAATACCACTAAGCCTATAGCTTCGTAGATAGTGATTTCAACCGCATCAATAGATTGACTAATAAACTCAGTAGGATTGTAAGCTATGTCGTAGGCCAAATCTGGTGGGAAACTGGCAGATAACTCTTCCATAATGCTACGAATGGTTGCTGCCGTTTCTAAGGCATTGGTACCGGGGCGCTGAAATATAGGCATTGCCACGGCTTTTTTATCACCTAAATAGCCTCTAGTAGCATAACTCTCGGCCCCTAGCTCAACTCTACCTACGTCTTTAAAGCGTACTATTCTGCCTTCGGTATTTTTAATAATGACATTATTAAATTGTTCTGGCTCAATTAGGCGACCTTTAGTTTGTACACTTAATTCAAATGCAGTCTGACCTTGGGTGATAGGTGACTTATTTAGGGTTCCACTGGCGACTTGGATATTTTGACCTTGTAACGCGCTAATCACTTCGCCTGCGGTCATACCTATGGAGGCGACACGATCTGGGTCAAGCCAAACCCGCATAGAATACTGACTGGCTCCAAAAACTAAAATGTTACCTACACCTTGAACACGTGCTAATTGGTCACGCACTTGTAAGGTCACATAGTTAGCAATGTAGGTTTGATCGTAGGTGCCATTTGGCGAAAACATATTCACCACTAACATCAAGTCAGGTGAATTTTTAATAGTAGTGACACCAATGCGTCGAACTGGCTCTGGTAGGCGTGGTTCCGCTATAGCGACGCGGTTTTGCACTTGCACTTGAGCCGTGTCTAAATCGGTACCTAATTTAAAGGTAACTGTGATAGTGACATTACCGTCTGCAGTAGATTGCGATGAGATATACAGCATGTTTTCCACGCCATTTATCTGTTGTTCCAGTGGCGTTGCCACTGTTTGTGCGGCTATTTCGGCATTGGCGCCTGGATAGGAAGCTGTTACTTGTATAGTAGGCGGTGCAACTTGTGGGTATTGTTCAACAGGTAATATTTGGTACGCAAGACTACCTATTATCAGTACTATTATGGCTAAAACAGAAGCAAATTTGGGTCTAGATATAAAAAACTGTGAGAAGTTCATTTGGCTATTCCCAGTTAGTAGCTGTATTGGCTAGTAAGGTCGACTTGTTTTGGTGACACTAAAGCACCTGGTCTGGCTCGCATCATGCCATTCACTATTACATTGTCTTCGGCGCTTAAACCTTCAGTAATAATTCGTAACTCTTGAGTGTATAATTCACCCAATAAAACAAATTTTCTGTCAATTTTATTTTCACTATTCACAACGTACACAAATTTACGTGACTGATCTGTACCGATACTAGTATCAGGTACTAAGATAACTGATACATTTTCTTGAGATAACAAGCGCATACGACCAAAAAAACCGGGCAAAATAAAGCCACCTGGATTATCTAAAATAGCTCTACCTTGTATAGTACCTGTGCCTGAGTCTATCTGGTTATCAACAAAGTCCATGACACCTAAATGCCTAAACTCTTCTTCATCTTGCAAGCGCACTTGCACAGGATTAGATTTTGTACGTGAGCTTTCACGTTTGTCAGACTGACTTAAGCGTATATATTTTAAAAGATCCCTTTCTCCCGCATCAAAATAGAAGTGAATAGGATCCACAGATACAACTGTGGTAAGCAATGTTGCGCCTGATGCGCCACCTGTTACAAGGTTACCCACGTTCACAAAATCCCTTGAAACGACCCCATCTATAGGTGATTTAATCTCAGTGAACTCCATATCCAGTTTGGCATTTTCAAGGGCTGCCCAAGCGAGATCAAATTCATTGACCCTGCGATCTACTTCTTCTTGCGACAGCGAATTTTTGCTACGTAAGTCTTTACCTCTTTCCAATTCTTTTTTGGCTAATTCGAACCTAGACTCCGCGCTTTTAAGGGCAATTTTGAATGAACGTTGGTCTATCACATATAACACTTCGTCTTTTTTGACGGCTTGACCGTCTTTAAAATTGGTTTTTTGTAAATATCCACTGACTCGTGCACGTATTTCCACATGGTTAACCGCGGCAAATCTGCCGGTGTATTCGTCCCACTGAGTGATGACTGTTTGAATGGGATGACTAATATCTACTTCAGGCGCTGGTTTTTGTTGCATTTGCAATTCAGGATCAGAGCAGCCAGTTAATATTAAAATTGATAGAAAAAGTAAATGGCTAGGCGTAATTAAGCGCATCACATGAGGTCCTTAAATTATTTTAAAAAACGGAAAGAAAGTAACTATTATGCTTGGAAGAACAAGCAACGAGGTATAGAACGTATTGTAGCTGTAAATCTTTCGCCAAACACGTTCTAATCCTTATAACTTATTATTTTAAAGTCATCGTAAAAGCCTGTTTAAAGTCTTTAACAGGCAGTCGCTCACTGTCTTGTTGTCGAATACGCCATGCTTGCACCGACATGCCTACGCTTGCTGTATTTTTGTGGAAACTTACTGTCATAAAATGTTCGCGCGTGCGTTCTTTCCAGTAGGCCGATAAAGGGAAACCTTTTCTGGTATGTACATTAAAGTTTTTATCGTATTGCACAGCTTGTGGTTCAAATTCTGGGATGTTGATGGCTGCTGGGTCAGGAAAGTGTTTAGGAGTGGTTTTGGCTTTATCAGATGCCAAACTGTTTAACCCAGTTAAGTTCGACATAGGCGACGACACTACTTCAATCAATCTGCCGCCTTGAGCCCCCATTTTAACCTGCGCAATGCGACCAAAATGCACGTCACCCGACATAACTACTATGTCATGGCCTGAACTGGCCATGGCAGTAATCAGCTGTGAATATTGTTTTTTGAAACTCAAGAGATTGCGTTCCAGCTTATTTTTTTCTGCTAGTAATACTTGTGGGATCACCAACACCCCAGGTTTATCTAATCCTTCTGCCCAGCTAAGCATGGTATCAAAGCCTTGTTTATCGATAAATTGCGTTTTACTGCGATATGAGCGTAAATCAGCTACACAAAAAGAAAGGTCGGTGCCGATTTCAAAAGTATCAACCTTGCTACTTTGTTGTACCTTTAACACGCCATCACGGGATGCGCCTTTCCAAGCATTGCGAATTTTTTTTATTTTTAGCATGAACAGAGTAGGTAACAAGCTATCGTAAAATGGATAATCATTCCAAAACTCATGGTCATCTGGCAACATCCAGGTGCCGCCTCGGGCTAATATGCTACCTAGTACTTGCCAATGTTTGGCATAGTCCTCCGCCACTCGCTGACGTACTTCATTAGTCAGTGGTGACAGTGAATCTAGTCCTATATCTAAATACACTTGATCGCCCACCATAAATTTAATGTCAGGCCTAACTGATTCATCGCCACGTTCGTACAAAGCTTTAAACGCACGAGCAGCCTGACCACAATCGCGATGCTCGTAAAAACAACTACTCAGTGCCACAGTAAATGCCTTTTTTTTATTAGTTGGTAGCCCTGAAGGTAAAGTCGAAAATGTACCATTGCGTAACAGTTGCCATTGATTTTGACCTTCATGCTCTTTGCCTTCTAAGCATTGATAAAATTCCACTGTGTAGCTTTTCCCAGCTTGTAGGCCTGATATCAAACGGGTGTCATAAAAACGCTGACTTAATCTACTGAAAGGGCGTTGCCATTGGTCTAGCGTGATATCTTCTCGACTGATTTCATTGCCATCTAAGCTCACAATTAACCTCGCTAATTGAGGTTTTCGCAATGTTCCAAACAAAGTACCCGCCCAAAGTACCACTGATGTTTGAGTGACCTTGTGAATTACCAGACTCCAGGTTGAAGTGTTGGTTGTAAAATCAACGATATTCATATAGCTATCCATGTTTTGTAGAAACCAATTAAGCATAGAAGGTGATTTTGGTTTTGGTAGTTTTTAATATCTTTGACGAATTTAGGGAAGCTTATAATGTGCGGCAAAAACGATTACCCTTAAGTTCATTAGTTTTGAAGCACTGCCTATTAAAGTGATAAAAATGTGAGCAAATACATTTAGCTAGAGATTTATACTTTAAACTGAATAGTCGAAAATGCTAAAAATCACCTAAATGTGCTAGCCTCAGGTTTGCTTGATCCACCAGTTTTGATTTGGTGACGGTAGACCTTCTGGCATTAGTAATTAACACTTCCTCCGTAAATCGAGAATATTTTGTGAAATCACGCTTACACAAAGGTAAACAACTAATTTGGACTCCACTGCAAAGAAAGATATTTTTGCTGGTGGTGAGTTTGTTTACTTTGGTATTTTCTTTGACCTTAGTCAGTATCTATCAGGCAGCCTATAACCAAGCCGAACGTGAATTTGTTGCTCGCTTAAACGTGGGCAAAAATGTATTTATGAATGAAGTGGTTATCGCTAAACAGCATCTGGATTCAAGCGTAGAAACCATCGCCAAAGACTGGGCGCTGCGTAGTGCAATAGGGCAGGGGGAGGATGCTGAGTCGATTAAAAGTGTGTTGTTTAATCATGGCAAACGTATCAATGCTGATATAGCTTTGGTGTTGGATAAAACGTTTATGTTGATTGCCCAATATGGCGGGGAAGATCTCACAGTAGACAGGTTTTTGGCTCAAAATTTAGATGACAAACAACAAAATAAGCCATGGATTGCTATGGTTGGAAACGAACCTTTTATGATGTCGGCTGAGCCGGTCAAAGCACCGGCTACTATAGGTTGGCTGTTGATGGGCAAGAAATTGGATCTTGCTTTTCTAGATAGAATAAAGTCCCTGATTTCACTGGATATCAATTTTTTGGTGGTAAGTGGCAATCAAAATCAACTACTTTTATCGACCCTAAACAATAGTGTAACGGTTCAACAAGAGCTGCAACAAATGACAGGGCGTTTTGTTGCTCAAGGCGCAACAATTGATATGCATATTATGGGCTCAGAAGATTGGGTCGCCTTACCTTTTAGTATTTTTAATAACCAAGAGCAGCATTTTGTTGTGGTGCTGCAAGATTCAATCAGCGATTGGCTAAAAAGTCGCAATGTTTTTATGTTGGAGTTATTACCCTTTTTTATAGTAGGCATATTACTGGCGTTGGTGGGCTCATTTTTTATTGCTCGCAGTATCACACGGCCAGTAGGACGTTTGTTACAAGCTGCTAAATTAGTGGCAAGTGGTAGTTATACTGACCAAATTGAAGTATCTGAAAAAAGTGAGTTGGGTGAATTAGCCCGGGAATTCAGCAGTATGCAAAGTGCTGTTATGGAGCGTGAGCAAAAAATAAAAGATCAAGCTGAAGAAATTCGCCAAACAAACACTATTAAATATCAAGTAGAAATAGCTCAAAAAGAGCAGCAACTTGCTGCATCAGCAACAGATGCCAAAAGCCGTTTTCTGGCCAATGTCAGCCACGAAATTCGCACTCCTCTGAATTCTATTATTGGTTATTCAGAAATTTTAAGTGATGTGTATGCCAGTGAAGATGATAAAGCCAAAGCCATCTTGGCAGTTCATAATGGCGGGCAATATTTGCTCAATATTGTTAACGATGTATTAGACTTGTCGAAAATTGAGGCGGGTAAAATTCAACTTGAAAAAGCCAACATCAGTTTGGTTGGCTTGCTGCAAGAAGTAACAGCTTACATGGAGGGTTTCGCCAGAGAAAAACACTTAAGCTTTAATCTTAAACTTAACTTTCCTTTACCCTATGAATTTAATTCAGACCCTACTAGGCTCAAACAAATTTTACTGAATTTGTGTAATAACGCTATTAAGTTTACCCATCAAGGGCAGGTAGATTTGCAGGTTCATTGGGACAATTATAGGCAGCGTTTCATTTTTGTGGTATCGGATACTGGCCCGGGTATGAGCGATGAACAACAATTGCGTTTGTTTACTGCTTTTTCTCAAGGTAACCAATCAACTAGTCGAAAATACGGCGGCACAGGCTTAGGTTTGTATATTAGTAAACAACTAACAGAAATGCTCGGTGGGCATATCAAAGTCACCAGCCAAGAAGGTCAAGGAAGTCAGTTTGCGGTGTATATGCCTTATGTAGAAGCATCCAATAAACAAGTCATGATTAACCAAAATCAGGCAGATGCAGTATTACTCAGAGACGCTAAACCAGATGTCGCTATACCTAAATTAACAGGGCATATTTTATGTGCCGACGATAATGAAGATAATCGTCAACTGGTGGCGTATTTGTTGGCTAAAACAGGTGTGCAACTTACCTTAGTAGAAGACGGACAGCAGGCTCTAAATGCAACTGAAAATATCACATTTGATTTAGTCTTGATGGATATGCAAATGCCTGAAATGGATGGCTTACAAGCAACAACTATTCTTAAGCAACGAGGCTTTCAAGGGCCAATTATCATGCTGACGGCTAATGTTGATTCAAACAGTAAAAACAAGATGTTGGCAGCAGGCGCCAGTGCCCATTTTCCTAAACCTATAGATAGTGGACGTTTCTATATCATGTTGGCTGAGTACTTAGGTAAGGGAATCGCAATTGAAACAAAACACGATATAGTTGGCGATAATGTGTCTCAAAGCAAACCTCACAATACAGGTTCTGAGTTTGCACAATTAATTCAAAACTATCGGTTGAGTTTCAAAGACAAGTTGGGTGATATACAAGACGCTATTGAACAAAAAAACTGGATCCAAATTAAATCGCTTATGCACAAATTAAAAGGTTCGGCAGGAAGCTACGGCTTTCAAGAACTCAGCGATTTTGCTATTTTGGTGGAAGAACATATTGATGTAGGTAACCTCAAAGAAGCCAAGGAATACCTTGCTTCTATGCAAGCATGTATGCAGCAGCTGTATCGCGAAACCGAGCAGCCCAATTCAAAAACAGCCTAAAAGGAAGAGTTATGAAACAGCTGGTTTTTTGTGTGTGGATCATTCTAAGTGGGCAACCTTTTGCATTGGCGCATCAAAGTTCTCTTACCTATGTTGCAAATGAAGCAGTATTAATAACAAGCGCGGATAAAAAAGTGTTGTTCGACCCATTTTTTCATCAAGCTTTTGGTACCTACCAGCTAGTGCCTGAAGACATAAAACAGGCCATTTATAGCGCAGCGCCACCTTTTGATAATTTAACCGCTATTATTATCAGCCATGCACACGGTGATCATTTCGCCGCTGATGAGGTGTTGAAATATTTGCAAAAATACCCAACAACCCAATTAATAGCGCCAGAACAAGCGGTGAAAGAACTTATGGCATTGGCTGGAGCAGCTCTAATACGCCCTCAAGTAACTAGTGTTAAATTAGCCTTTAATCAGCAACCTAAAACGATAGAAGTCGCTGGTCTATTGATTGATGCGGTGCGCATTCCTCATGCTGGTTGGCCTAGCCGCGCAGAAGTTGAGAATTTAGTTTTTAGAGTGACCTTAAAAAATCAAGACTCGTCTGTCACTGTGATGCACTTGGGCGATGCCGATCCAGATGATGCACACTTTCTACCTTACAAAGACCATTGGCAAAAACGTATTAGTGATACTGCATTACCACCTTACTGGTTTTATTTTTCTGCCGAGGGTCGGGATATTTTGACTGATATTCTCAACATAAAAAATAGTATTGGTATCCATGTGCCCGTTGAAATTCCCAAGCAACTTAAATCTAGCGGAGAGGATTATTTTTCCAAGCCCGGTGAAATCCGCATACTTGAAGGTTCCCATAGGCATTAAATATAGAAATAACAAAAGGCAAATCCACCATGAAGCGGTTAGTCCCCTATCTTAACTTTAACGGACAGTGCCAAGACGCATTACATTTTTATCAAAGTTGTTTTGGAAATGCAGAATTGTCTATTCAAACCTTTGCTGATACCAGCGGGGAATAGATGCCAAAAGAGATGCGAGATAAAGTGATGCACGCCGAATTTAAAACCGATGGTTTGTTTTTTATGGCCTCTGATGGACAAGTAGGTGGTGATTTTACCAAGGGTAATAATATGCATCTTAATGTGCAGTTAGATTCTGTTGAGGAACAAAGTGTGTTGTTCGAAAAATTGTCTGAGAATGGTTCCGTTACTATGCCTCTACAACAAACATTTTGGGATGCACGATTTGGTATGCTGACCGACAAATTTGGCATTCAATGGATGTTAAATGTGATTAAAACTGTGTAGTTATTATTGCTAGTAAGAGCAAACCGCAAAGAAAAATAGCTAGCTAACCCGATTTCAAGTTAGCTATCCAGAACTCAGATTAACTAGATATATTGGCGTTTGTGTATTCTTATTTATCCCATTCTTAGGTAGTCTAGTGCCTTCAAAAAATACTAGGATATAAATATGAAGTCGCTTTTTTTTGCTCTTTTGGTGATAGTGTCGGTAAGCTGTAATTCGACAGAACAGCCCATAGCAAAATCTGAGCCTTTTACCGGCGTGATTTCAGCGAGTCAATTGATTGCAGAGTATCCACAATTTCGTGCCGCTTATGAGCAATACCAACCTAGCTCAGAAGAGATGGCAGCGGTAAAATCTTTATCAGGAAAATCTCTCATTGTATTATTTGGTACTTGGTGTCACGACAGTGAGCGTGAAGTACCTAGACTATTAAAACTATTGGATTTGTCTGGCGTTGAGTTACAAAGCTTGTCGTTACACGGGGTAAATTATAACAAACAAGAACCTAATGATTTGCATCAGCAATATGTTCTAAAGTACTCACCAACTATTATTTTATTGCAAGGTGAAAATGAATTAGGTCGTATAGTTGAAAAACCAGTGGCCAGTTTGGGTGAGGATTTAGCTGGTTTTGTTGCTGAGTAATCAAGCAACTTTTGTCCTGTAAGAAGCAGTGCTCCATTTCATTGTCTATTTATCTAAATTAGGAATTTATTATTCAGTCACTCACACCTAGCGCTAAAGATCTTTGGTTTCTGCCCTTAGGTGGAACCGGCGAAATAGGCATGAACATGAATTTGTATGGTCATTCCGGGCAGTGGTTGATGATAGATTGTGGTATTACGTTTAACAGTCCACTTTGTAGCGAAGCTGAAGCAAAAACCTCAGGGTTGCATAAACATGATGTTGTGGCTGCTGATCCTGCTTTTATCAGCCAGCGCAAAGAAAAGTTAGCAGGCATAGTGATTACTCACGCTCACGAAGACCATCTAGGAGCCTTGCCTTATTTATGGCGTCGCTTTAAATGCCCTGTTTACACTACCAAATACACTGCTGAAATTTTGCGTCGAAAGCTTGCTCGTGATGGTCAAGGGGACAACATACCTATTGTCGAAATAGACAGTGGCGAGCGCGTCGATATTGGCGTGTTTAATGTGGAATGGATGCTGATTACCCATTCCTTACCAGAGCCTCACGCTTTTGTGATCAGAACGCCTGCAGGCAACGTTTTTCACACTGCAGACTGGAAAATTGACCTAGCCCCAGTGACAGATAAACCTTTCAATGCGGATGCATTTAAATCATTGGCTAAGGAAAATATCTTAGCTATGGTTTGTGACTCCACCAATGCTAATCGAGAAGGGCACTCAGTATCTGAGCAACAATGTTATAAGGGATTAAAACAAGCTGTCGCCAACGCAAAAGGCCGAGTAGTAGTGGGATGTTTTAGCAGTAATATTGCCCGTTTGATTACCTTAGCAAAAATAGCCAAAGAGACAGGCCGTTATTTTGCCTTGTTCGGTCGTTCGTTACAAAACACAGTCGGTGCGGCGAAAGCCACAGGGCATTGGCCAGATGATTTGCCAGTGCTTGATGCTTTTAATTGTGGATATTTATTACCACAAGAAGTGTTGGCGGTAGCAACAGGTAGTCAAGGCGAGCCCAGAGCCGCATTAAATCAATTAGCTAAAGACACCTATCGCAGTGTTTCTCTGGACGAAGGGGACCTAGTGATATTTAGCTCTATTGTGATCCCCGGCAACGAGGAGTCTATTGGAAACCTGCTTAAAGCCTACAAAGGCCGTAAAATTCATACCTTGATGGCTCACGAGTCAGAACTCCCTATCCATGCTTCAGGCCATCCATGTCAGGAAGAACTCAAACAAATGTACCAATGGGTGCAGCCACAAATTGCTGTGCCTACTCACGGAGAAGCTGAGCATCTAGAAGCCAACGCAGACATAGCCCGCTTATGTCATGTGCCCAGAAGTTTAACTGGACTAAACGGCGATTTGTTTAAGTTGGCTCCAGAAATTGGGGTGGCTAAACAAGCAGTGCGAACAGGAAGGATTGCTTTGCAGCAATCTTAGATTTATTGGCTTATTCTCTAGGGAAACTTCAATCTAGAAAGGTCATTTGAGGTGTTGGTCACTGACTTGTTATCTCATTCCATCCCTAGCAGTCAACAATACCTAATTACTCAAATTAATTACCTTACGAGTTACCTCTGACAAAATAATATTGGTTTCTGACTCACCAATGGCTGAAACGTCTTCTAGAAAAGCATCCAGCTCCCGCATTGATTGCACAATGACCTTCATAATAAAAGAATATTCACCTGTCACGTTATACCCCTCAATAATTTCCTGTCTTGCTTGAGCAAACTTAAAAAAAGTCGGTTCTTTACCTGAGAAGATTCGCACCCTGATCATCGCTTCAATAGGATATCCCGCTTGGTGAGGATCTATCCGAGCAACATATTCATGAATAACATTTTGTTCTTCAAGTCGCTTAACCCGTTCTGCCACGGCTGGTGCAGACAGGTGAACCTGCTTGGCTAAATCGGCTAGGGATATACGTGCATTTTTCTGCAAAATATCTAGGATTTTCTGGTTTATCTTATCCATCTTTTTTTCCAAAGTTTAGTTAGCTTATTTCCTGTGGATCGTAGGAATAATGATGAAGATACCTTTTCTTTGGTATGTAGTATGACTCAATCAATCGCTAAAATTGTCACACTGAATAATTCATCTACATAGAGAAATATATGCAAATCAAAGAATTTTCACTAGAACGTATTCAATCACTGTATGAAAACCTTGTCGAATTGAATTTGTCTGACAGCGGTGTGCATCCTTACCGTTTGGATGAATTATTAAATGAGCAACAAACTAAAGAACTTCTGAGTCTTGAGCTTGGTTATGGTTGGACAAATGGTAGTACTGAATTGCGAGAGCGTATTGCCGCACTTTACGTTGACCGCACAGCAGACAATGTGATTGTGACCAATGGCTCGGCAGAGGCTAATTTTTTGATGGTTATGAGCTTGTTGGAGCCGGGTGATGAAATTATTGTAATTGTTCCTAACTATATGCAAATTGCTGGTTGGGCAGAATCCATTGGGGTCAAAGTGGTAGAAGTGCCCCTTGATGGTGCTAGAGACTGGTTACCCGATTTAGTCAAATTAGAGTCAGTGGTCACCAGTAAAACTAAGATGATCACTATCTGTCATCCAAATAACCCCACAGGTTCGACTTTGCCTTTAGATGAAATTAACAAACTGGCAAACTTTGCAAAAAAACACGATCTCTATTTGCATGCAGACGAAGTGTATAAAGGTGCGGAATTTGATGGCAACGAACTACCAAGCTTTGCCGATGTTTATGAAAAATCTATTATTACCTGTGGTCTTTCTAAGGCGATGGCGATGCCCGGCTTGCGTATTGGTTGGCTTGTAGGGTTATCTGAAGATATCTACAAAAGCTGGCAACGCAAAGATTATACAAGCATTACAACCGGAGCGGTCAGTGAATATGTAGCAACCATTGTGCTAGAGCCGGCTTTTCGGACTAAGGTACTGCAACGCAGTAAAGATTACCTAAAAAGCAATTTGGCACTCCTTACAAATTGGGTCGAAGAAAACCAAAATTGGATCTCGTTTATTCCACCTAAAGCTGGAGGAATGGCATTTCTTAAATACGATCTCGACATTAACTCAACCGAATTGGCACACATATTTAGGACAGAACTTGGAGTGTTGATACTCCCAGGTGATGTGTATGGGCTTGATGGATATTTTCGGGTAGGTATAGGTGCTCCAACTGATCATTTAGACGAAGGCTTAAAGCGCATCAGTGCATACGTCAAAATACATTATGCAAAGTAGCCACGGAGCCTAAAAACTATGAAAATCATCCCAAGAAGTGATATTGAAAAAATACTATTAGCGCATGACTTCCTCACTAATATAGAGGAAGGGTTTGTACTTCACTCCAAAGGACTTTCCCATATTCCGCCAGTGGCAGAACTGGCAATGGACAATGGCGAAGTACACATTAAATATGGCTACATTGTGGGTGGAGACCACTATGTAGTGAAAATTGCGTCTGGTTTTTATCAAAATCCATCCTTGGGTTTACCTTCTAGTAATGGCTTGATGTTGTTGTTTTCCTTAAAAACGGGTGAAGTCGTTTGCCTACTTCAAGATGAAGGTTTACTGACTGATTATCGGACAGCACAGGCTGGTGCCGTTGCGGCAAAGTATTTAGCGCCTAAGGAGTTGGATACTATTGGTATTATAGGTACAGGCACGCAAGCTAAATTGAACGCAATCGCAATTTCCAAAGTGACGGGCTGTAAAAAAGTACTAATCTGGGGCAGAAATCCTCAATGTGCCCAACAATGCGCTCTGGAAATTTCATCTAATGAGATTGCTGCGTCTACTTGTTCCAGTATTAAGGAGCTGGCATCCCGTACTCGCTTAATTGTCACCACAACGCCTTCTACGTCGCCATTACTATTTAAAGATGACGTGCAAAAAGGCACGTTAATCATTGCCCTTGGTTCGGATACTGAAGAAAAACAAGAGTTGGATAATGGCTTAACCAAAGTGGCTCGCCTGATTGTCGATTGTAAAAACCAATGCCAATCCCGAGGTGAGGTTTCTCATTTGTTTAAACAGGGCACTATCCAGCAAGATGACGTAACCGAACTTGGTGAGCTGATTCAAAAAGGACCTTCACCAATAACAAAAGATAATATTACGGTTGTTGATTTGACTGGAATTGCAGTCCAAGACCTGATGATAGCTGAAGCAGTTTATGGTGCTGCGAGCCGAAGTGATGTGGTCAACTAAAACTATACACAAACAGAAGTTGTATTTTTATGCTGCCATTTTAAAAAAGTAGCAAAAACACTCCTTAGATTCTAATTGGAAGTGCACCACCTAGTTCATTATAGACTTCAGTACCGCAGTAGGTAGTGAATCTATGCACAACACCAAAAATTTAAAACAACAAAAGCGACTAAATTGCCGCTTTTTCATATTGATTTGGCAGTGGTACAAGTACCGCTACTTAAATTAACTTAGCCTGACATGTTACTTATGAATAACACCGCATGCTACTCGATCGCCACCACCGCCCAATGGTTTAGGCGAATCTGAATAGTTATCACCACCGGCGTGGATCATAATCGCCCGGCCTTTAATATCGTCAAGTTCAATCTCAGGAGCAAAAAACGCTTGAGTCGCTTCGCCATTCTCATCTACAAACAAAGTCGGTAAATCCCCTTCATGGCCTTCCTCAGACCAAGGCACACTGTGTTTACCGGTATTTTCTGGGTCAAAATGCCCGCCCGCAGCACCGCCTAAAACATTTTTACCGTCTTTGATAGCAGCAGAACAATCTCCATTCTGATGTATATGAAAGCCATGAATGCCTGGTGTTAAACCTGATAGATTTGGTGTGAACACCACACCATCATCGTCATAATCACTGACCATAATACTGCCAATGTTTTGACCACTTTGCAGGTCGTTCATCGTCACTGTTTGTCCTTTGTCACTCGCAAAACTTACTGCGCTTAATGCCAAAGAAATTGAGCCTAGAAATGCAGTTACTAAATATTTATTCATAATGTTCTCCGTAGTCGTTGCGATCGTTACACCGCGAACTTAGGGTGATAAAAAACTTTGTCGATTTATAAGAAGCATAAAGCGCACCAAAAGGAGCGAGTGTGATTTATTGGTCCTAGAATGATATTTTCATTGGGCTGACAAAGAGTTTTCGAATGAAATTCCTCTCGGTATTTTATAGATAAAGAGTGTTTAAGTTTTTAAGAGTGTAATTATTACCCATAGCCTGTAACAAAATATCGTAGACACAACCCAATTCTTACTCGGCTTGGTAAATCGTTCAAACCGACTTCAAATTTAGTTCTCTATAAGTGGTGCTAAGTCACTGATATAGTAGAGTAAACCAGTTAGGGTTTATCGAGTTGTCTTGATAATACAAAGTTATCTTTTAAAAACATTGTCACCCTCTTATCTAGATACTCAAAATATTAAAATACCCAATATCAGCAGTGTTTTGCTACTTTTTCAAAATTTGGGCATCTTTAGCTCTGAATACGTAAAGTTGCTCTTTGAGATTGAGTCATTGGCTAATGAATGGGTACAAGAAGATGCTGGCTTTACTATTAAACTGTGGCCAATATTACTTGCAGCGAGTAAATGGCAATGTTCACAAAGGGCGAAAGTGAACGATATAAAACGCGCCTTGATGATCAAAGCGCGTTAGTCGAACCAATAAAATTAACTCGTCATGTCGTTTAGGGCGACATCATCTTGTTAAAAACTTAGCGCTGCACCTACACTAATAGCCTGATTTTTAATCTCCCCACCTTCGTGGTTTTCAGCATTAATGTTCGAATACTCTGCTGATAGGGTCACCATGCTCCACAATGTGTGGTACACACCAACTGTTACTTTACTTTGTTGTTTCACTTGAATGGAGGTGTCTTGTGGGGCTAATTCAACATTAGAAATACCATAATTAATACCAAACTTGGTATTATTCCATTTATGCGTAGCTTGTAGAAAATATCCATCGCTGTCTCTTGGATTAGCTGCACTGTCAGAACCGTCAATTAACAGCCCGTAGTATCCTAAACCATCGGCTGAAAACCCCGATGCTAACAAACTAGTATCGCCGATATTGTAAACAAGAGTAAGGTCTACACCACTAGCATTGTAGTCATTTAATGGGGTGTCTACACTTTGTGACAAAAAGGTAGTCGACACAAATCCACTGTCAAAATCGTACCTTAATTTACCATGGACACCGGGCGTTTTAGAGCCACTATCGCCGACAAAACCATTACCACCGAAAGTGACAGGATCAAGAGGCTGAAAAACACCAATTGCGGCACTAATGCCGTCTTTAGCAAAGGAATAAGTGAGTTGCGATAAACGATCGGTAAAGATGTAACCGTATCCTGCGCCACCTAAACTGGTATTTAATGGTGTAGTCACCAAGGCAGGGGCTCCCACGCCTCCTAAGGATATATCTTGTAAAACAATGTCTATCCCAAAAACACCGTAATCACGACCCGCTTTAAAGGTCCCTATGTCGCTGTTCCCGACCGTGAAAAACGCGCGATACGCTTTATTGTCACCGCCACCATTAAACGCGCTGTTATCAGTATTACCCGGTTCGTAAGCAAATACGGCTTTAATATCCACACCATTTTTTTGAGTGGCGGCGCTAAATTGAAAACTAGCGGGACTATAACCATTAGAAACAGAAGTCGCGTCGCCGCCGCTGCATAACAGTGCATTGCCCGCCACGTTATCAGGATTATCATCACAGTTAACAGACACAAGATGGGTATTTACGTAGCCGTTAAACCCAAACGTATACCCTTTACTTTCGATTTCTACTGCTTGTGCAGCAGCGATTGAAAATAAAGCGCTTGTAAGTACCGATATTTTAAATTTATTTATATTATTCATGTGTTTACCTTAATTTTATAAATGCTTTCATCGTCTTTTATCAAGCCAAACTGTGCGCTAAATCATAAATTTTAGGCACAAAGAACCCTGAACAGGCGTTTAGCCTATTCAAAATGCGATGATTAATTATGTGCGGGGCAGACTTGCCCCGTCGATTTACTGACTGACTATTTAATGACCATTGGGTTCACAGGTGAACCGGTTCCACCTTTCATTTTTAAAGGCGCAACAGTGAAGAAGAAACTATATTGACCATCTTCTGCAGAATCTTCTGCTAAATCGTCTAACCAATATAACTCCGTTAATACCACACCTAAATTTCTAATTAATGCGCCATGTAATGGAATAATCATATTGGTACCATTGACATCTTGCGAAGCTAATTCAATGGCTAAATTATCGGCTGCGATGACAGGGATTTCCATGTCGTCGATCCATTTAACTAGTTCAGCACTATAACAAAGGCCGGGTTCATCTAACGCAGTCCAATTTTGTTTATCACTTTCGTCGTAAAAGCGGCCCATAGACCCAGTCCTAATCATTAAAATGTCTCTTTTTTCAATGGTCAGTTTTTGATCTTTTGCAGTGTCTTTTATGTCATCTAAAGTCACACAACTACCTGGGGCTAAGCGATGTTTTTTATCGCCACGAAAACGGCCGACATCAACTAACACACCACGTCCAGCCACACCCACGTCACCTAGTTGAGCAATATCTACGAAGTCGTGACCATGCACTGTGGTGTCGGCTGATTTGCCGTTATAGACTTTGTCAGAATACCAAGCATGACCCAAGGCATCCATATGAGTAGTGCCTTGTAAGTACATGAAAACAGCATCGTCGGAATATTTCATGCCGCCATTTAAAGGTTTAGATTTATTCGAGGAATAAATACCTTCATCTTGAGCCATAAAATGCATCACAGGTACACGACCTGGAAACACCGGTCCTACCCCGTGGATCATTGGCAGTTGTAGCGTAAAGCGTTCGCCTGATTTAATGGCTTTCACGCCTCGTTTAACTTGTGTCTCGTCTAAATAATTTAAGGCGCCAATTTGATCTTCCTTGCCCCACTTACCCCAATTATTAGGTGCATCGGCTAACAATTTTTCAATGTAAGTTTCGTCAGCAGCAAGTGGAGTAAAAGATGCGCAAGCAAATGAAATCCCGACAAACAGAGTTGAAATGGTTGTTTTTAGTGATGTTTTTTTCGTTTTATGTGACATGTTTCACCTTTTTCTTGTTATGCCTTTATTGGCGATATGTTTTCTTTGTACTTATGCACAAAGAAGTACTGCCTACCGATGACGCTCATCGCATGTCATAGCAGACGTATTTTGTTTCTAAGTATTCGTCTAATCCTATACGGCCGCCCTCGCGGCCCATACCGCTGGTTTTAATGCCGCCAAATGGCGCTACGGCCGTTGAAATAATGCCTGTATTGACGCCCACCATACCCACTTCCAACTGACTACTAATGCGTTCAATAGTGCGGTGATTTTCACTGAACAAATAAGCCGCAAGACCAAATTGAGTGTCATTTGCCATCGCGATGACATCAGCAATAGTAGAGAAGGGTATGAGTGGCGCTAACGGCCCGAAGGTTTCTTCTTTTGTACAAAGCATATTTTGCGTGGCATTAAGTAATACAGTGGGAGCAAACCAGTTTTCCCCTAGCTCTAGCACTTTACCTCCAATGGCAATCGAAGCGCCCTTAGACAACGCATCATTGATATGTTCAATGACCTTACGTGTGGCTTTTTCATCTATTAAAGGGCCAATATCGGTGCTTGGTTCAAGACCATTGCCCACCTTTAATTGCGCAACCTTTTCTAAAAATATCTGAGCAAATGTGTCGTAGACATTCTGGTGAACATAAATACGATTAGCACACACGCAGGTTTGCCCTGCATTTCTAAATTTACTTTTGATTAATTCAGTGGCTGCTAGTTGAAGATCTGCGTCTTCACAAATGATAAATGGGGCATTGCCGCCCAGCTCAAGGGATAACTTTTTAATGGATGGCGCGCAAGCCGCCATTAATTGGGCGCCTACTGCAGTAGAGCCAGTAAAGCTTAATTTTCTGACAAGGGGGCTAGCCGTCATTTGTGCACCAATTTTTCGAGCATCACCACTTAGCACATTGATAACCCCATTCGGTACCCCAGCATCTTGTGCTAAACCTATCAAAGCAAATGCGGTTAAAGGCGTTTCTAACGCGGGTTTTACAATAATAGTGCACCCAGCAGCTAGAGCAGGTGCCACTTTTCGGGTAATCATAGCCGCAGGAAAGTTCCAGGGTGTAATTGCCACGCACACCCCCACAGGCTCTTTACTGACATGAAGCTTTTTAGTGACGTCGTCGCTGGGAATAATGTCACCGTAAATCCGCCTTGCTTCTTCTGCGTACCATTTAATATAACTGGCCGCGTACAGCACTTCACCTTGCGCTTCATGTAAAGGTTTACCTTGTTCAAGGGTCATTATTTTAGCTAGGTCATGTACATTCTTAACAATAAGATCGTGCCATTTGAGCAATATGTCTGCGCGTGTTGCGTTACTTAGTAACTTCCATGATCCTAAAGCCTGTTGTGCTGCATCAATTGCTAAAGTGGTTTCAGTGGCCCCCATAAAAGGTACGTGAGTTAATAGCGAACCATCGGCCGGATTAGTCACATCAACCAATGACGCATGGGATAGCCACTGTCCATTGATCAAACATTTATTTTTAAATATGGATAAGGTTTCCAACATCATGATTTGTCATTCCTTGTGGTAAGAAGGCTTTGTCGTTTTTTCACAAGCGTAGATTGGTTCATTCCTAATGACGCAGCTGCCGCTCGGGTGGAGCCATACAAACTAAGGGCATTATTTATCAATTCTCGTTCCAAATTTGACACTTGTTGCTTAAGACTTTCCGAGCTGTAAGGGTCGCAATGTGTCATTAAGGGTCTGATAGACTCGGGTAAATCGTTAGGCAATATTTCAGTATGCTCAGTAATTAAAACCAAGCGTTCTGCAAGGTTCATTAATTCGCGAATATTTCCCGGCCACTTATAGTGTAGAAGCACTTCGGAGGTTTCCGGGTGCAAGGTTTTTTGCGTGTTATAACGTTTGGCATAATGAGTTAAATAATGTTCGAGTAGCGATAAAATTTCATCTTGACGTTGACGCAAGGGTGGTAAATCAAGGGGCATAATTTGTAGACGATAATATAAATCTTCTCTAAAACGGCCTTCAGCAATGGCAACTTTAAGGTCATGATGGGTCGCGGTAATCAGTCTTATATTGGTCGTTTTAAAGCGTGTAGCCCCTAACGGCAAAAATTTATTTTCTTCAATGACTTTTAATAATTTAGCTTGCAACGACAAGGGTAAATCACCAATTTCATCAAGAAAAAGTGTGCCACCATTTGCAATATCAAGTAATCCTTCCTTTCCTCTTACCGACGCCCCTGTAAAAGCTCCTGAGGTGTAGCCAAACAATTCCGCTTCTATTAAACCTTCAGGCATAGCGGCGCAATTTAAAGAAATAAAAGGCGCCTCAGCACGAAGACTATTGTCATGAATAAACTGCGCCAATAGTGTTTTTCCGGTACCGGTTTCGCCTTGAATTAAGATTTTAACGTCTGTAGGCGCTACTTTTTCAGCCAATTTATAACATAAACGTGTATTGGTGCCGGTTAGCACGCCAGCTTTGTCTGTGTGAACATCTACATCTATACCGTATTCTTTTCTAACGGTTAATATTTGCTCTAACTGTTCTTCGGCATGTTTAGCACGTAACAAAGCGGTAACGTCACGTACCGAACTAATCACAAATTCCAGTTTGCCATCTTCGTCGAACATCGGATTACCACTGACCACTATTTTTCGGTCGCCTTTGAGCGTTTGTACGCGAGTGATAGGTTGTTGTTCGCGAATTACTTCTAGCGATACTGATTTAGAAATATAGCCGTCGCTGACTAAGTCTTTCATGTGTTTACCTAATACACGATGACGTTGCAAACCGGTGATTTTTTCGTAAGCTTTATTCACCGTTATGGTAATACCTTCAGCATCGGTAATGTAAACACCGTCGGGTAGTGCATCTAATACGGGTTGCAAAAGCTTAGAATTAAGTGATTTCATTGGTCACCATCATTCGTATTAGTTGGATTAAAATTGTTGTCTGGATCACCTTTGAAGAAGTTTTTACCGTAAATCAAAAGCACTAATAAGATGCCTACACCAAAGGCCCAGGCGGCACCTTTAATTACTAAAATTGCAGCGATAATGCCTGCAATGCCCAAATCTCGCTGACTTTTGGCTTCCATAATGCCAATCCTAAAACTCACAAATCCTTGTATTAACAGTGTTAATGCAAGGGCAACACCAAGAATAGGCTGCACTAAACTCACGACTGGCAGCAACAGCAAACCTGTATTGGTGCCCCATCGGAATGATCCTGAGCCGCCGAAAATAGATTGCATAGCTTCTCGGCCTTGTTTGTAACGTTCAACAATAACTACATGCATCGCCGCCCATAGGGGCCCGCACATCACAACATCAGGTCCAAATATGCTCATCAATACATTTCTACCACCAAAAATCAGGTGAGAGCGATTAGGATCATAATCAATTTTTTCATCGGGGCGTTTTTCGTCCGCTTCATCTAAAATAGCTTTTGTTTGCAACACATCACCAAACAACACTATGTAAGCCGCTAGCGCAGTGGGTAGTGCCGTTAAAAACATTGAAGCATCCGGTAACCCAACACCGAAGACAGTGTATTCATTGAACATAAGCGCGAAATTTGGGCTGGTAATACCCCATTCAATATCGGGCCAACTAGCTTCCGACACTAAAGGCGCTACAATGACGGCCAAAATAATGATAGGGAAGATCCCTAACTTACCTAAATTAGACCAAAAGGCATTCTGTTGCTTCAGTTGTGCAAAATGAGGGGAAAATATTAAATAAAATGCTAAGCCGACGGCAATTGTGATGGTGATTGGAAATTGCTCAAACCGCCCACCTTCTTTAAATACCACCACAATAGCGGCTAAGCCTGCACCTATTATTATCCCTGATTTGATTGCTGAAGGGATCAGGGTGACCACCTTTGAAGCCAATTTGGTTTGGCCGAGAATGATGGCCAATAATCCAAGCATAATTTGAAACGCAATTAATGCATGTACTCTATCGGCTCCAGGATCAAAGGTTTGCACGTATGCAATCAGTAAAGGCACCGCTGGTGTTATCCAACCTGGTACTACGGGATCGCCTAAAATATGGTGAAACAAATACAAAAAACCATTTATCATGACAATCGCAATAGCCGCTTCAAATGGCATCCCTAACAATTCCACCATTAGTGGAATAGCCGCGAGATCAACTGCGCACATGAGCAGCCCCTGCAAATAATCAGGCCACTCGAATCGGTAATGCAAAAAAGGTAAGCGTACTTTAAACGGGCCCAAAGGAAAAAAAGTAGTTTCAGTTCCGTATTGGTGGTTTTTCCATTTCATGGGTTAGTGTTCCAAATTATAATAGGGGAAATTAATAGGCCGCGTAATATATGCTTTCAATATCAGACAGAGACAATTTTCTAGGGTTGTTTTTAAGCAAACGCTCTACTTTAATGGCTTCTTTAGCGAGTTCAGGAATATCATCCTTTTTAATTCCTAGTGTGCGCATGCCTCGCGGAATACCCACCTCTTCACATAAATCATGCAGTTGTTGGATTACCTTGTTGGCCATAGTTTCAGCATCGTCATGGGGGGTTACTGGGGTAGACAATGCAGTTGCCATATGAGTAAACCGCGTCAAACACGTACTCTTGTTCCATTCCATAACATAGGGCAGCAATAACGCGTTACTGACACCATGGGAAATATGGTAGCGCCCTCCCAAAGGGTAAGCCAGAGCATGAACGGCTCCTACACCAGCATTACCAAACGCCAAACCAGCCATTAAGCTGGCTGTTGCCATATTCTCGCGCGCATCAATATCTTGAGGTGAGCGATACGCAGTTGGTAAATGATTGATAATCATGCCCATGGCTTTAATTGCAAGTGCGTCGGTAATAGGGCTAGAGAAATTTGATAAATAAGCTTCTATGGCATGCACTAACGCGTCTACACCACTTGCTGCGGTAATATGTTGAGGGCAACTTAGCGTCATTTCTGGCGCAACAATGGCTAAATCAGGCAATAAAAAATCACTCACCACGCCTTTCTTAGTTTGCTCGGAAGGCACCGACAATATAGCTATATTAGTAACTTCCGAACCCGTTCCTGCGGTTGTGGGTATGGCAATGTGCGGGATGCCGCGTTTTACAACGTTGTTTTCACCAAACATGGCACTTAAAGTCTGATTGTTACCTGCTAACACGGCCACACATTTGGCTATATCAATGGCACTGCCGCCGCCGACACTAATAATGGCATCGTGTGGTTGGGCGTTATATACAGCAAAACAATGCTCAACAACGTTGTTGTCTGGTTCAGCGGCTACATCGTCAAATATAGAATACTTACGTGATGTGAGTTGAGCCGTGATGAGATCTAATGTGCCTGAATTTCTGACCCCTTTGTCGGTGACAATAAGGGGATAGTTAATGTTCAAACTGTCAATATGTTCACTTAGAGTAGAGGAACATCCTTGACCGGTAATCAGTGTATGGGCGCTTTTGAAGGATGAAATTTGCATGGGATGCGATTCCTCATTAAATATTTAATCACGGAAGTGACGATTTAAATGATGTAAAGCAAAACAGATGCCAACACCAAAATAAATATGTAAAGCCAATGTTAATAGGGGTTGTCTCTACCGTTACAACCTTGTGAATACTCAAAGGAATAATAAATTGATTCCATTTGGAATCAAAGTGATTAATATTGGAATCGATATGTGCGTGTTTAAATAGCACTAAAGAACTTAAGGGGTGGCCAGAAGTCAGTCTTTATGAATAGTCGCTTAGAAAACGTCGTTACTGACTGATAAAAGTTAAGTGCTTCACTCAAGCTGTTAAGAAAACACTATGGTTCTGTCGTATTTTTTGCTCTAAATTTATAGTATTCCAATAAAGCTTTTGGAACTGAAATATAAGGGTTCTCAACATGTCCTGCACCATTACTATAGCTATGCTTTGAATGAAAATTTGCAGGCGCACTCGATTCAATAGCTAATAACAAACCCTTAAAAGAGCCAGTAATAATTTCATTTTCAGCGGCACCTAAACTCAAATACAAGAATATGGGTTTGCCAACAGTATTAGCTAAATGTTTTTCAAATTCCTCTACTACAATCGAATCGTCGTACCAGGCAGCTGGGCTAAATGCAAAGTATCCCGTGAATAGTTGAGGTTTAGTTACAATGGTATACAGCACAAAACTACCGCCAGCAGAAAAGCCACTTAATACTCTGTTGTCATTAATAGAGTATTTGTCTTCAAGGTAAGGCAGAACTTCTGTTTCTATAAACTTTAAAAACAAGTCTGCTTTACCGAAGATTGATGGGGAATTATCTTGTTGTGGACGTGCCTCTATCTTTACATCTTGTCTTGCATAAGGTGGCACCAGATCTCTATTTCGAGAGTCACTCCAAAACAGATTCGGTATTGCAACTACAATTGAATCTTCGATTTTCCCTTGTTTCGCGAATTCGGAGATAGATTGATCCCAGCGGCTTAAATTAAAATTACCATCAGACTTAATGATTAAAGGATACGTTTTTTTCTTGTGGTAATTTTTGGGCAATCGAATAAATATTTTTCTATTCTCATTAAGAACGGAAGAGTAAAAGTTATGATCTATAAAATCAGAAGTATAATCTTCTACATATCTTTTGCCTGCCCAAAGAGCTGCAAGACAAAATAGAGATACAACAACTAATATGACTTTTGTTTTACTGAATATTTTCACCTGATTTCCCTGAAAATAAAACATCCTAGTAACTAAACCTTCAAGGTCGATGACTTAGTCAATTACACTAGCTTTTTCGGTTGATAAATCCAAGTTCTGCTTGCCCCTTGCCTGGTCACCCATTAGTCAACAGTGCGATAAAAGTCGGTTCGCTTTGTAGCAAAGATTACGCTGGGTGCTTAAATCATATTGTCTTGGTGATATTTTCATAGAAAAAAACATCAATCATTACAATTGATGCTTTTTAGAAAAAACAAATTAAAATTATTACGATTGTTTCTTAAATCGACGTGATGCTAAACCAATCATTCCTAATGCAAAAATAGTAAGTGTTGATGGTTCTGGTACGTCTACAGCCGGATTCGGTTCAACGTCTAGTATCATTTTAGCTGACACGAGATAACCATCTCCTTCTATGTAGGTATGGTAGTTTAAAATTCCTGTTGTTCGTAACGTTTGAGCTTGATCCGCAGAGACGCCAGTTGAAGTCGTCCGAGACCCGCCGTAACCCTTATATTCATCGGTATAAGATGCCGTGGCGTACCAGTCATTGCCAACTTTTCCGTCCCATGCGGTTGTATTGAATACTTGGCCCGTAGTATAAGAATTTGATGTCGCGGTCTTCCAAGAATTATTTGTCGTGTCCCATACGTGGAAATGCTCAATCGCGTCGTAGTGCTGTGTGTATAGCCTTCTGTAGAATGCAGAGTATTCGGGCGTATCGAACCAAAAAGTGTATTGAGTCTGTATTAATTGGCTAGTGAAATCATCATCGTCATCGCGAAAGTTAAATGTTAGGGATATATTATTAATAGCGTATGGGTAATTGAAGTCGTCTCCGGTTAAGTATGAGTTAATGTCAAAACTCCCACTAATAAACGAACTATTGGCATATCTATCGCCAATAATATTATCATCAAAAGTGATTAATTTCGCTGTGGCAGAATGACATAAACATGAAATAATCAGGCTTATTATGACCTTAATAATATTAGTTTTTATTTTCAATTTTATTCTCCTTTTATACACTCTCCAATTTTGGAAAGGTAGTCATTCATCAATAACTGAAACAGGCAACTTGAATATAGGTTAGCAAAAATTGTCATTTTCCATCATATGACGCTACAGGTTGCCTCATAGATGTTGTTGCATAGGGTGGCATATACTCGGTAAAACTATTTGCACTGTATCCACAAATGTTTGTACTTTTCGGTCAATCTTTAAAATAGACAGTGCTTTGGGTTGTAAGGCGGGAAGATTTTTACGAATTTATGATTTTTTACTTAAATGACTAAGTATTGATACATTGCTAGGGGAAATTTAATGCTTTAAATAGCTGGAGATGAATGTTTGTTGATGGCTTAAAGTGGAAATAAATGATGCTAACCTCACAGCTCGCTTACTGCGATCTT
>TARA_R110002153_G_scaffold171435_1_pt1 | contig 40156 bp, 36 predicted proteins | sample TARA_R110002153 | Tara Oceans TARA_R110002153 (sample SAMEA4398193) | marine metagenome | biome: Polar Biome; feature: [SRF] surface water layer (ENVO:00010504); material: water (ENVO:00002006), including particulate matter (ENVO:01000060) such as... | depth 5 m | reverse complement strand
AATCCAGAGACCGTTCGATTTTATGAGCGCAAGGGTTTAATCAAACAACCTGTCAAACCTTTACAGGGCTATAGAATATATCCACTAGAAACAGTGAACAGAATTCGCTTCATAAAACGTTCTCAAGAGTTGGGGTTTACGCTGCATGAAATTGAAGGGCTATTATCACTAAGTGATAACCCTTGTCATCAAGTCGAGGAACTAGCTAAAAAAAAGCTAATTGCAGTTCAGACCAAACAAGCAGATTTACTACTTTTAGAAAAAGCATTGCTAGAACATATAGCCCAATGTCAACGTAATGAGGATGAGACTTGTTGTCCCATAATAGATTCATTGCAGCCTTAGCAAGACGGCATCACTAAGATCCTACCTATAATTGCTTTAAAGGCGAACTACCCATTTTCAGTTTTTTCAATATTTTTCAAAAAACTCATTGACTCCGTACCATGGTACATAACTTATCGTTGCGACATAAGTTAATGAGGTACTCACATGAATCAAAACGAATCAAATCTTCCAATGGTAGCCGGGATTATTGCGGCAATCGGTGCAGGCGTATGCTGTGTTGGCCCTTTGGTGTTATTGCTTTTGGGTATTAGCGGCTCATGGATAAGCAACTTAAGCGCATTTGAACCTTATCGCCCTTTTTTTATTCTAGTTGTAATGCTGTTGCTCGGTTACACGGGGTGGAAGATTTATCGCCCATTAGAGAAATGTGAACTAGACAGCGTCTGCGCAATCCCCACAACGCGACATCGTCGTAAAGTCATTTTTTGGCTTACGACTGCATCAGCAATTATTCTGATCACTAGCAACTATTGGATACTTTGGTTTGCTTAACTTTTCATACACATATTGTGTTAATAAAACTTATTAATTTTAGGAGTCGAATATGAAAAAAACATTCTTTTTAATCGCTTTTCTTTCAAGCTCAAGCGCTTTGGCGACAATTCAAACGGTCACGCTTAATGTACCGAGCATGAATTGTGTTACTTGTCCTATTACCGTCAAAAAATCATTAACAAATGTTGATGGTGTTGAAAAAGCGGATGTGACTTATGCAACTAAGCTAGCTGTTGTTACTTATGATGATGAGAAGACCAATATTGAAGCACTTGTAAGTGCAACGACCAATGCTGGTTATCCTTCTGTCGTGAAAGATTAAAAAGAGGATAAAACTAGTGGATCGTCTATTAAAGTATATTACACAAATTGGTGACAAAGCAGGCTCACTTGGAGCATTGGTTTCTGCGATGGGATGCGCAATGTGTTTTCCAGCTATTGCTAGTTTAGGCGCAGCGGTTGGATTAGGCTTTCTCAGCCATTGGGAAGGGCTATTTATTAATACTCTTTTACCTTTTTTTGCATGGGTTGCACTAGGACTTAATGCACTGGGTTGGCTCAGCCATCGCCAGTGGCATAGAAGTGCACTTGGCATGATAGGCCCTGTTTTCTTGTTACTTTCACTTTACCCTTGGTTTCAGTATGCGTGGAGTACATACGTAACCTATTCTGCTTTGGGATTTATGGTTGTTGTTTCAATATGGGATATATTTTCCCCCGCAAATCATCGTTGTGACGATGCATCCTGCGCAATATAAGGTTTTTAATAATGTCTGGTAATAAAGAAGATAATTGCTGTTCTGGCGGATCAAAACAGCTACATGTTGCGATTATAGGCAGTGGCTCTGGCGCATTCGCATGTGCTATTAAGGCTGCTGAAGGTGGCGCTAGAGTCACTATGATTGAAGGTGCAGATATCATTGGTGGCTGTTGCGTCAATGTAGGTTGTGTTCCTTCCAAGATACTGATCCGTGCCGCACAATTGGCACACCAGCAACGAGAAAACCCATTTGATGGTATCGAAAACAATTCTCCCAAGATAAGTCGTTCGTTGTTAATGGCACAGCAAACCTCCCGTGTCGAAGAGTTGCGAAGTGCCAAGTATCAAAACATTTTAGACAACAATCCAGCATTAACGTTATTGGGAGGTTATGCTCGTTTCAAAAGTGAAAGTACTTTACTGGTCAAGAAATCAGACGGCTCAGGAGAAGAGGTTCACGCAGACCGCATCTTAATTGCAACAGGTTCTACACCTACTATTCCACCAATTAATGGTCTGGTAGATACACCGTATTGGACATCAACGGAAGCATTATTTGCAGAAAAGCTGCCTGATAGTTTGATCGTGATTGGTTCATCGGTTGTCGCTATAGAAATTGCCCAAGCCTATGCTCGTTTAGGTACTAATGTGACTATTTTAGCACGCCATACCTTATTGTCTGCTGAAGACCCAATACTTGGCGAGAAGCTAACTGAATGCTTTGAAAAGGAAGGTATTCAGGTGCTAAATAGCACACAAGCAAACGATATCAGCTATGACACAAATTCATTCACATTAGACACTAATGTTGGGGTATTAAAAGCTGACAAATTACTTGTCTCCACTGGCCGTCATGCAAATACGGCACAGCTTGGTTTAGAGAATGTTGGTATTGAAACGGATAAAAGTGGTGCCATTCTGGTCAACGATAAAATGGAAACGTCGACCACAAACATATATGCGGCTGGTGATTGCTCTAACATGCCACAATTTGTTTATGTAGCCGCAGCAGCGGGTAGCAGAGCAGGCATTAATATGACAGGTGGTGAAGCTAGGCTCGATTTATCGACCATGCCTGCTGTTATCTTCACAGACCCACAGGTTGCCACAGTGGGTTTAACAGAGGAGCAAGCCGTAACAGGGGGGTATGAGGTCATTACTCGCGTGTTAGACATGGAAAATGTGCCAAGAGCATTAGCTAATTTTGAAACAGACGGTTTCATTAAACTGGTTGCTGACAAACAAACAGGTGAAATTCTTGGCGCACAAATACTCGCTCATGAAGGTGGAGAAATAATCCAAAGTGCTGCTCTGGCAATTCACAATAATATGACGGTAGATGATCTCGCAGGTCAATTATTCCCATATTTGACCATGGTTGAAGGTTTAAAACTATGTGCGCAGACCTTTAGTAAGGATGTTAAGGAACTATCCTGCTGTGCGGGTTAATTTCAAAATGATTTAAGTTGTAGTGGTTGTGGGACGTATATTTCTCAGTTTAAATAACTGAAAATATTAAGCGTTCCATTTCAAATTAATTTATGAAAATCAGCTTACATTCTATTTGCATTTGTCAGGATATCCGTTGTGTTACTAAGTTCCGATTCAATAATCGGCCCTGACTGGCCGCTTACTCAAGTTTAGCTTTACCAAGTCTCAAAGGTTGGTATTCACTCATAACAGTCTGTCATGACAAGTATAAGCTAGCTCAATAAAGGCAAATGACCATTCACTAAAAACTGCTCTCTGGTAAACATAACAGGGAAGGTTCTTGGTTGAGAGAATCTTAAAATGCCAGTTTGCGGATCGAGCTGGCAGATATATTCCACTTTATCTTCAGGTTTTTCTGATTGAATAATTGTATGGTTATCAATGGCTACATTAATACCTTGTTCTTGGCTTCGGGCTGAAAAGTAACGTAGTAAATCAGCGCCATCTTGACGTGCCTGTTGGCCTACTTTTTGAGTTAATGAATAGGATGCTGGATCAGTGAGTTGGTTTTGTATTTCGGAATCTGCAATCTGGGTCAAATCCAAGGTATTGGTGCTTGATACCCTTACAAAAAATAAAGAGTGTTCCGATTGGATCACTTTAGGGAAGGGGGTTTCGGTGCCATCAATTAAGTAAAAACGATAAAAGGCCGCTTCTGCTAAGCAGGTTTGAATCGATTCACTGGCATAAAAACAACTAGGCTCTGTTATTGCGCCAAAACGCGAGCCATATTGTAAAGGCGGGTACCGAAAAGGTGTGGATATCAAATAGTGTAAGTTTTGAGTATCGTCTGCATATTGAGGTTTAAAATCATCTAGAATTTGCTCCAGAATTGCCTGCTCTTCAAGATCATCTACTAATGAAGTTGTGGCTGCGTATTCTTGGGTTTCAACCATTCTGCAGACTGAGTTGGCATAAGACGTTAATCCGCCTGTAGCATCTATTAGGTCGGTTATATTCAAGCTTTTCCTCTTAGCCCATCCAAATATGCATTAACGTTAACTAGGCCAGTAACGGTAAAACATAAATCTTTAGGTACACCGCGAATGTGTTTGTTTTTATGCTCGAACCAATGTTTCATAGAAGTAAGATCGCCACCAAATAAGGCGAATAAAGAACGATAAAGCCGAATAAACAATATTTGTAGTTCGCTTTGTTTTGACTCAGTTTCGAAGCTAGGTTTACGTAACAGTGTAGAACGACCCACACCAATCAACTTGGCTGCTTGACTGTCAGAAATTCCCATAGCCTTGTAGGCGTTTATATACGCCTTCATAACAATAGTTTGATTCTCTTTAACTTTAGCCGCTTGCATATCTAACCCCTATCTTTACCTAGTAAAGAAGATTATAACACAATAATTCCAATTGAGATAAATTGTGTGAATTTGTCTCAATTGGAATAGGTTGGATTTAAGCTTAGCTATCTTTATTCCTATAAGGGGGCTTGATTACTTTCATGAGCCACTTCATGTTTTAAGGTCATGGCAATAAGTATAATGGCGCCAATACAGCCACCCACTAATAATATAAAACCACCATCCCAGCCAAAGTGGTCAACTGTGTAACCTAATGCAATGTTGGCGACAACTGCACCACCCAAATATCCAAATAAACCAGTTAAACCAGCGGCGGTGCCTGCAGCTTTTTTAGGGACTAATTCTAAGGCAAATAAGCCAATTAACATCACTGGGCCATAAATCAAAAAGCCAATTGCCATTAAGGCTGCAATATCCACTGTAGGATTGCCTGCAGGGTTAAACCAATAGATCAAAACTGCTACTAGTACCAACACCATATATAAAATGGCGGCAGGTGCTCTGCGCCCTTTAAACCACGCATCGCTGATATACCCGCATAATAATGTTCCGGGAATACCTGCCCATTCATACAAAAAATAAGCCCACGAACTTTTGTTAAATGAGAAATCTTTTACTTCATATAAGTAAGTTGGTGCCCAATCCAACACCCCATAGCGAATCAAATACACAAAGGCATTTGCAACGGCTATATACCAAAGCAATTTGTTGTTAAGCACATAAGTTAAGAATATTTCTTTGGCGCTAAATTCTTGCTCGTGTGATTCATGATAATCTTTGGGGTAATCGTTGCGGTGTGCTTCGATGGGAGGTAAACCGCATGATTGGGGGGTATCTCGCATGGTAAAAAAGATAATAACCGCAATCAAAGAAGCTGCAAAGGCGGGCACATAAAAAATACTGTGCCAGTCATTAAACCAAGCCATACCTAATATAGACAGCGGGCCGATTAAACCGCCACCTACATTGTGGGCTATGTTCCAAAAAGAAACCGTTTTCCCCCTTTCATTGCCAGAAAACCAATGCACCATGGTGCGGCCACAGGCAGGCCAGCCCATACCTTGAGCCCAACCATTTAGAAACAATAAGATAAAAATTGATCCAATACTTTGAGTTGCCCAAGAGGTAAACCCAAATATAAACATCACACCTGCAGAAATGAGTAATCCCGTCATCAGGAAAAAACGAGGATTACTGCGGTCGGAAACACTACCCATTAAAAACTTACTTAAACCGTAGGCAATAGATACCGCAGATAGCGCGATGCCTAGCTCCCCTTTACTGAAACCTTGCTCTTCAATTAAAAACGGCATAGCTAATGAAAAGTTTTTACGAACCAAGTAGTAACCTGCATAACCAACAAAAATACCGATAAACACTTGCCAGCGTAAGTGTTTATAATCTTTGTCTACTTGTTCTTGGGGTTTTGATGGAATATGTGGAGCGGGTTTGAAAATACCAAACATAACAACTTAATCTAATTTTGTTTCACCAATTAAAACAGATAATTATCATCATATGTATCAATTATTTAACTTTAATGAGGTATTTAAAGTCAGAGCCTAGTGTCTAGTGACAGATTGGCTGTTAATCTTGCTGTTTAATTTAGTGTGTTCAGGTTTGGATAGAGGTTTGTTGTTATGAAAATCGCATATTTTGGTTACGATCCATTATCTTCATGCCTAGATGTGTTTTTAACAAGTGGCTATCAGTTTGCTGTTATTTATACGGGTGAAAACAGTGTTTATTCGGAGAAAGTGATTCAATTCGCTCAGAATAACAATATCCCTCTTTGTTTTGGTAAGCCAAATTTAACAGAGATGCAAACTCTACTGGAGCAAGGTGTCGAGTTGTTTTTTAGTGCTGAGTATCCTTGGAAGATCCCTGTACCCGTTGCCTTAAAATATGCCATCAATGTACATCCAACACTATTGCCAGAAGGGCGAGGTATGACACCTTTGCCACATTTGATTTTGAAAGACTCCAATCACGCTGGGATCACCTTGCATAAACTCAGTAATGAGTTTGATACTGGAGATATTTTACTGCAAAAGGCGATATCGCTAGATGAACAAGAAAACTTTGATAGCCTAAGCACTAAAATTTTCGAACAAACCCCTGAGTTATTATCGACGCTATTATCTGATCTTGATCTTTACTACCGAAATAGCCAAACACAAGGCGAGGGCAGTGATTGGGAACCGATTACAGAGCAACAACAAACCCTTGATTGGCGACAACCAACGGCTCAACTCTTAATAAGATTACGTGCCTTTGGCAGTTTAGGCAGCTATGCACAAATTGCTGGGAAAGCCTGCGTGATATCATCAGCAAAAGGTAAATGTTATCAACACAATCACAGTGTGGGGCAAGTCTTAGTCAACAATGAGCGATACATCACTATTGCCACCATTGATGGTGAATTGTTTATCCCTAAAAAATCACTACTTTGGCGGCATTTATAGTAGATAGTAGACAACCTCTAATTCGAAGAAAGGCCTGCAAACCAGTTACCAATAATTTGTCTATCTTGTTCGGTCATGCCCGTTTTATTCATCATGGGCATGTCTTTGGTAACTACTGCTCGTCTATTGATCACCGCAGCTCGTTGTTCTATTTGTTGCCAGTTATCAAACTTTAATCCTAAAGGTGCAATAACAAAGATGTCATCTGTTGGTTGCGCCGAGTGACAATTGGCACAATGAGTTTGTATCACATCAAATACTGCTTGTTGCTGCGCACTCAGTTCGATGGCAGGTGACTGTGCTGTTTGCACAGCTGATGTGTCTACTTTAGGAGCAACAGGTGTGGATACCCAACCTGCAATCACTATCATTCCAATGGCGCCAGTTATGAGAATTGAGGGGCGAGAAATACCTATGTGTTTTAGATTAAAATAATGACGTATCCAAGCAGAGACAATACCAATGGCCATCAATACTAACCAAGCATTTTGATGTTGGTAAGTCATAGGATAATGGTTGCTGATCATAATAAATAATAAAGGTAGAGTAAGATAATTGTTGTGCACAGAGCGTAGCTTGGCACCTAATCCCCAACTAGGATCAATCTCGGTTTTATTGGCAACAGCATCAACCATTAGCCTTTGAGCGGGCATTATTTTGAAAAACACATTACCGGCCATGATAGTGCCGATTAACGCACCCACATGCATAAAGGCTCCTCGACCGCTAAACCAGTGTGTTGCCAAATAACTCGTTGCTGCTAGCAGTATCAAAAACATAATCCCAAACACTTGCGGGTATTTTGCTAACGGGCTACGACAAGCTGCTTCATAGATAAATAATCCACCAAAGATCAGGGCTAAACCTCTACTGATTGCCTGAGTAGGCGTTAATTCCATTACTGAGCTATCAATTAAATAAATGGCTGCGCCATGGTAATAAACCAAACTAAGTAATAAAAATCCGCTGATCCAGGTGGTATAGGCTTCCCATTTAAACCAGTGTAGTTTTTCTGGTATTACTTCTGGGCCGTATTCATATTTAGATACTTCGTAAAAGCCGCCGCCATGCACAGCCCACAAGTCGCCTTTAATGCCTTTTTGTTTTTTCCAATCGGGCGGGGTACGCAAATTATTATCTAACCAGATGAAATAAAACGAGGCGCCTATCCATGCCACGCCTGCTATTACATGGAACCAGCGAAGAAATAACGAAATCCAATCAAGCAACATTAAAGTGTTCCCTTTATTATTTGTGTGTCTGTTTGTGTATCCGCTTGGTAAACGGCTGTGCCAGCTACGTAAGTCGCAGTTATGGCTCTATCATCTGCCAACATGCTAAGAGCAAACAGCATGTCTTGTGGTGTACGGTGATGTTCAAAACGTAATGCGCTTAGTTCATCAAATTCTGGGTCGAGGATCGCAAAGTCAGCATCGGTGCCAGGATTGAGGTTACCAATTGAATCTTCTAGCCCTAATCCCACTGCTGCGCCTTGAGTCATTAAATACAAACCATGCATAGGATCCATTTGGTTGCCCTTGAGTTGGCATATTTTATAGGCTTCGCCCATGGTCTTTAACATACTAAAACTGGTGCCACCGCCTACATCAGTAGCCAGCATAACGGCTACGTTTTCCTGCTCGGCCTTGGCTAAATCAAAGAGTCCGCTGCCTAAAAACAAGTTTGAAGTAGGGCAAAAGGCGATGCTTGCTTGGGTTTCTTGTAAGCGTTGCCATTCTGCTTGTTCTAAATGGATACCGTGACCAAAGACTGCGCCTTTTCTAAGTAAACCATAATGATCGTAAACATCGAGATAATTTTTTCGCTCTGGGAATAATTCTTTTACCCAAGCGATCTCATTATGATTTTCTGACAAATGTGTTTGAATAAAAACATCTGGATATTGCTGAGCTAATTCGCCTAACGCCTGTAGTTGTTCTGGACTACTAGTAGGCGCAAAACGTGGCGTAATGGCATATTTAAGTCGGCCATTGTTATGCCATTTTTCTATCAATGCGGCACTGTCTTGTTGCGCGCTTTGTGGCGTGTCTTGTAGCCAATCTGGGCAGTGTCTGTCCATACACACTTTACCGGCAATCAACAGCATATTGTGACTGGCTGCTTCCTGGAAAAGTGCATCGGCAGCTTGTTTGTGTACCGACGAATACACCATGCCAGTGGTGGTGCCATGGCGATGTAATTGCCTAATAAATATCTTGGCTATATGCCTAGCGTATTTGGGATCGGCAAACTTACGTTCTACTGGAAAAGTGTAATCAGTTAGCCAATCAAGTAGCTGTTCACCAAAACTGGCTAACATTTCAGTCTGTGGAAAGTGCAAATGGCTGTCAATAAAGCCTGGCAACAGTAATTTGCCTGAGTAATCTTGAATAATTGTATCAGGATATTGATTTATATGGTTTTTATAGTCACCAATAAATTCGATTTTTTCGTTACGCGTAACCAGCATTCCATCTTCGAAGTATTGATAGTCCTGTTTTGGACAGTCACTTTTGTTAGGAAAATGTAATATTGAGGCTCGATAAGCTTGAGTTGTTTTCAATCTGAATGTCTCACTAACTACCACGGTAACTGCTAAAGCCAAAGGGCGAAATTAGCAAAGGTACGTGGTAATGACCACCATTTTCACTCAGCTCAAAGTTCACATCAACAAAGGGATAAAATGCTTCTTTGTGATGAGAGAGTAGATAATCTTTAGTATAAAAACGTAAGCAATATTGACCAGCGCTAAAACTAAAATTTGCCCAGTTATTACATCGTCCATCATCATCTGTCTGTGCTTCAATTACTTGCCCATTAGGGGTGGTTAACACTAGCTTCATGTTAGCAGCGGGTTTGCCAAGGGTGGTGTCCAATACATGACTGGAAAGACTAATGCTCATGTTGTTTGTATTCCTTTTTCTAGGCCTTTTTCGAGCCTTAGTAGGGTGATTTTGATTTGTTCTGCTGCTGCCAGTTGTATTTCGGTATCAGTAGTATTGTTGATGCGCTGCATAAGCGCATTCAGCATAGTGTCAGCGCTGAGTCCAGTGGCACAAATAATAAAAATAAAGCCGTGTTTAGCCAAATACTTATGATTGGCATCGGCTAGTGATTGTAAGGTTTGTTCGCTGGCTTGAGTCGCACCTTGTTGTTCATTACTGGCGATATCTTTAGTAGCGGCGTACTTCTTTCGTAAACTGCTGACATCGCCAATCATAGGGTGGGCTTCAAATGCGGTCAGTAAATCTTGTTTAGTACATTGTAACCACAATTCTTGAGCGACTTGTTTAACTTGGCCTATGTCAGTAAAAGGCCGTGCTTTTGCCATAGCTTCAAACCACTTTGGCGCCGCACAGCAATGACTAAACCACTGCTGAGCCTCAGATACACTTAAGTTATTGATATTATCTAAGGATAACCCTGCTTGATGGTTCATGATTGTGGCTCTGGTTGCTTAACTAGTGTTGCTATAAGTTGTTTGTTATCGCGCCACGCTTGTTTTTTCTGAGCTTGAGTCACATCTTCAGGCTCAAGTAATTGTATGAGCTGAGCGGCCATAGAAACGGCTACCTCTATTGGGCGTTTGCCCGGAATATCTAATAGTCCAACCGGACTGATTAAACGCTGAATGTCTTGCTCTTGAAAATCTTTATGGGCCAATCGTGTTTTAAAACGTCTGGCTTTAGTATCAGAGCCGATCATGCCAACAAAGCTTAGGTCTTTACGGTTTAGCGCTGCGGTAACTATGTCAAAATCGAGTTGATGATTATGGGTCATGATCATTGTCCAAGCGTTGCTTGGCAGAGTGACTATGGTGTCTGCAGGATTTTCGCTGAAGACTAATTTTACATTAGTTGGTTGTGCTTGCTTGGCGATGTCATCGAGCATTTCTTGGCGATTATCTATCCAGCTTATTTGTAACGGCAACTGCGCCAATATAGGTACTAATGCTTTTGATACGTGGCCTGCACCATAAATGGCGATATGTTGGGTATGCTCTGTAAACACTTCAAACAATACATTGGTAGCACCACCACAACACTGACCCAATTTACTGGAAAGGGGATAATGCTCAACTTTTTGAGTTGTGGCGTTTTCAAGTAACAAGTTACGGGCTTGTTTGATCACCGCAAATTCCAAATGCCCACCGCCTATGGTGTCAAACTCGCAGTCGTCACATACCAGCATTTTTGTGCCGCCATTTCTAGGCGTTGAACCCGCAGTAGCAAGTAAAGTGACTAATACATAACTTTTGCCTTGTTGCTGACATTGGTGCAGGGCGTCAAACCATGTTTTTGTGGGTAGGCTCATGCTTGTTGCTCCAGCCAAGCTTGTGCTTGTTCTACCGCGTTGTAGACTTTTTCTGGAGTGGCTGGCGGGTGTAGCACAGGATCAATTTGATAATCAGTGATACTGGATATTGCGTCTTTTAATGCACACCAAACTGAATTGGCTAACATAAATGGAGGTTCACCTACAGCTTTAGAATGATAGATACTGTCTTCGTCGTTAGCTCTAGGATACAAATCCACATTGAATATTTCAGGGGTATCACCAATCGCAGGGATCTTGTAGGTTGCGGGGTTATTGCTGATAAGTTTACCGCTATCGTCCCATAACAATTCTTCGCTGGTTAACCAGCCCATGCCTTGAATAAAACCGCCTTCAATTTGGCCAATATCAATGGCAGGGTTTAGGCTTTTGCCTACATCGTGCAATATATCAACTCTGTTTACTTTGTATTCGCCGGTTAAGGTATCAATAGAAACTTCTGAACAGCTTGCACCGTATGCAAAATAGAAAAATGGTCTGCCATTACCTGTTTTGCGATCATAGTGAATTTTGGGCGTTTTATAAAACCCCGATGCAGAAAGAGATACACGGCCAATATAAGCTTGCTGAATTAATTCGTTAAAGGCAATTTGGTGTTCACCTAAGACCACTGTTTGTTCTGTAAAGATCACGTCTTCAGGCTTACCTTCGACCTGCTGTGCATAAAACTCAGCCAATCTTTGTTTGATGATCAAACAGGCATTTTGTGCGGCTTTTCCGTTCAGATCTGTACTGCTTGAAGCCGCTGTGGGTGAGGTGTTGGGCACTTTATCAGTTCGAGTTGAGGTGATTTCAACATAGGACAAAGGCACGCCAAACTCATTGGCGACGATCTGGCCAATTTTGGTATGTAAACCTTGACCCATTTCGGTACCACCATGATTGATTTGCATACTGCCATCGGTATAGATATGCAGTAACGCACCAGCCTGATTAAGATGTTTAGCTGTAAATGAGATCCCAAACTTCACTGGTGTTAAGGCTAAACCTTTTTTGATGATAGGGCTGTTTTTATTGAACTGGGTAATTTGTTCACGGCGCAACTGGTAATCACATGATGCTTCTAACTTATCAATTAAGTCAGCTAATAAATTGTGCTCGACCTGCATACCATACTGAGTGGTATTTCTGCTGTCTTTGCCATACAAATTGAGTTTACGGATAGCTAAAGGATCTTTACCTAGTTTACGGGCTATCGCATCCATCATGGCTTCGGCGACAATCATACCTTGCGGGCCACCAAAACCCCGATAAGCAGTATGTGACACTTGATTAGTTCGGCACCTATGTCCTTCTACATAACAATCACCCAGAAAATAGCCGTTATCAGCATGGAACATAGCTCTGTCGACTATGGCGTCGGATAAGTCTGGTGAGTGACCACAGTTGCCGTTTATCTCTATATGAGTGGCTTGGATCAACCCTTGATTATCGGTGGCTACTTTAAATCTGTTTTCAAAAGGGTGACGTTTGCCGGTTGCCATCATGTCTAACATGCGCGGTAGACGAATTTTAACTGCTACTTTATTGCGGCTAGCAAATATTGCGGCTAAACACGCCCATTGTGCGGCTTGCGTTTCTTTACCACCAAAACCACCGCCCATACGACGCATATCAACCACAACTTTGTGAAGTTTAATATCTAACACTTCAGCAATGAGTTTCTGTACTTCACTGGGATGTTGACTAGAAGAGTAGACTAACATTCTGTCTTCTTCTTCAGGTATCGCCATAGACACTTGGCCTTCAAGATACATATGTTCTTGACCACCAATGATCATTTCACCCTCAATTTGAATCGGGCTTTGGGCATAACTTGTTTGATAGTCTCCACGGCGCATAAAGTGTGGTGGGCGCACAAAATTATCTTGTTCTTTGGCCTGAGCAACGGTTAAACAAGCTGCAGTAGCTGAAATATTAATCTTGGCTTTTAGCGTTGCTTGACGTGCTAAGTTAACGCTGGTCGCTAACACTGCAAATATAGGTTGGCTGTGATACAAAATCTCAGAGCCCGCTAATAAAGGATCCCCGGGGAATACTGGGCCTATGTCGGTATGCCCTGGAATATCGTTCACTGTGATTACGTCTATTACACCTTCACTGGCCATAACCAGTGATAAGTCGATAGCAGTAATAGTGCCACTGGTAACTGAGCTAACACCAACTGCCACATGATGGATGTTTGCTGCCTCTGGCATATCGTCTATGTAACGCGCTTGGCCACTGACCTGTCGCTCGGCACTTTCATGTTTGTGTGACTTGCCAGCGGCTCCTTGAGGTGAGGCATCGGATCTGGGCTGGCTAATGAGTTTACGCATGGCTATTTTCCTCATCTACAGAGGGAATATGTACTACTCGGGTTTCTATTTTTTGCGTACTTTGATTGGTTTCTAACCAAAAACGTTTCCATAAATTGGTCAGCATAATAATTCGATAGCTTTTGCTCGCCCGCACATCATCTAAGGGAGAAAACGCATGTTTAAGGATATCTTTACCTATTTCAAAGGTTTCGCTGCTTGACCATGTTTTACCTTGAAGATGAGTGTTAAAGGCTGACACTGTTGCTGGGATAGCCGCTACGCCCCCAAATCCACAATCTATTTTTTGCACTTTACCATCTACGACTTGTGCATTAAATACCGCACATACTGCTGAAATATCATCTTCATAACGTTTAGATACTTTATAGGCACGAACAAGGTTTGTGGGGGCAGTGAAAGGGATAAAAATCGCTTCTATCCATTCAGATGTTTTTAATGCAGTTTTACGGTAATCCAAAAAGAATTCACTTGCTGCAATTGTCCTTTTTTGTTGGCCGTTGTCTACATGAATTATCGCATTTAGTGCTAACAATGCGGGTGGCATATCCCCTATAGGCGATGCATTGGCTACGTTTCCACCTAGACTGGCTTGATTACGAATTGGGGTCGCTGCAAAGCGCCATAATAGTTCGGAAAGATGCGGGAAATATTTCAGTAAACTTGATTCAATTTTTCCAAAGGGCAGGGCGGCACCTATTAATAATCCCTGTGGTTGTTCAACAAGTTGGTTTAACTCTGGCATAGCACCTAAAGCGATAAGTTTATCAAAAGATTGCAATTGCTGAGTGACTTGCAAGGCTAAGTCAGTGCTGCCTGCAAATACATTTGCTTGGGGATACTTAGCTTTAGCTGCTGCAAGCTCATGCCTTGAAGTTGGGACTAATAAATTGTCGGTACTGATAACTTGATGGTTTATGTCATTTAAACGCTGAGCCGTTAGGGTTTCTGACTGTTTAAACTTATCAGATGTTTTGTTTTGGCAGGCACTTAAAGTGGCATCAATAATAGGTCGATAGCCAGTGCAACGGCATAAATTACCTGAGAGTGCTTGGATAACCGTTTCTCTGTCTGGTTGTTGTTCTTGTTGGTACAAAGCAAACATCGACATAATAAAACCTGGAGTACAAAAACCACACTGGGAGCCATGATACTCAACCAAACTTTGCTGCACTGGATGTAACTCTTTTCCATCTGGCAGATGCTCAACGGTAATTAATTGTTTACCATGTAATGCAGATAAAAATGTCACACAACTGTTTATAGCTCTATATTCAAGTCTACTATCTGTTGAGTTGTGTTGTTTAACCACTTCAGCTAAAACCACTGTACATGCACCACAATCGCCTGAAGCGCAGCCCTCTTTAGTGCCGGTTAATTTTTGTTTTTCGCGCAAGTATTCAAGTAAAGTCAAGTCAGCTCTGGCTTGATCTATGGTAGTTATTTCGTCGTTAAGTAAAAAGCTGATCATGTTGCGCTCCGATAGCAGGTTCCAGTAAACATATTATCTGACTAGTGATGTGAATTACAATAAAAAGTAGACTAACTGGTCAGGTTTTTATCGATACTATGAAAAAAGAACTTTTACAGGATGATTTTTCCCATAAACTAGGCTTAGTATATATTTTAGATGTTTCTAATATTTATGTAGAAGCAATTAAAATGCCGACAGTTATAATAATAGTAATATTGTTATAGATATGATGATTCTAGTAATCCCTTAGATTGGATGATATTTTTGTTTTTAGAATTAGAGTTTGTAATGGTTTACACAACGGGAAATTAATTAATAAATGTCTGCTAGTCATAGTTACAAAGAAATCAGCATTGGTGATCTTAACCGCAATAAAATATTAAGCGCCGCAGAAAAAGAGTTTGCATTACACGGTTTTAAAGGCGCTCGAGTTCAGCAAATAGCTGACAGGGCTGCACTACCTAAAACTAATGTGTTGTATTATTTTAAATCTAAAGAATCTTTATATTTAGCTTTATTGGATGATATTTTGCGGTTGTGGAATAGCCGGTTTGATGAGGCTACTGTGGGTGATGATCCTGCTGAAGTGTTAGCCCATTACATTGCGGATAAAATGGAAATCTCTCGTTGTCGACCTGATGCGTCTAAAATGTTTGCACTAGAAATTATCAATGGCGCACCTAATTTAAACAAATTTTTCAAAGACCAACATGCGTCTTGGATGGCTGGACGGGTAGATGTAATCAAACAATGGATTGACCAAGGTAAGTTAGATTCAACTGATCCTCATTATTTATTATTTAATATATGGGCAACCTCACAACATTATGCGGACTTTTCTGTACAAATTAATGAACTCAGAGGCAAACCTATGACTCAAACAGATTTTTCCGAAGCCACCAATAATTTGATCAAGTTAATATTAACGGGCTGCGGATTGTCTGTTCCAAAAGAATTTAGATAAGGTACTCGATGAGACATGCATACCCAAGAGATCTAACTGGTTACGGCCAGTTTCCTCCTCACCCAAAATGGCCTAATAAAGCCAAAATCGCAGTGCAATTTGTACTTAACTACGAAGAAGGCGGTGAAAACTGTGTATTACACGGTGATGAACAATCAGAAACCTTTCTGTCAGAAATTATTGGCGCGCAGGCTTTTCCGGATAGACATTTAAGTATGGAGTCTATGTATGAATACGGCAGTCGTGCTGGCTTTTGGCGCCTCTATAATTTGTTTGTTCGTTATAATTTACCGATTACAGTATTTGGTGTGACTATGGCACTACAACGTAATCCAGAAGCTGTAGCCGCGATGAAAGAAGCAAATTGGGAAATAGCTAGTCACGCTATGCGCTGGATCAATTTTCAAGATATGACCGAAGTCCAAGAAAGGAAAATGATCAACGCTGCAGTGCAACTGCATCAAGCGATTACAGGTAGCAAACCAAGAGGTTGGTATACAGGCAGAACAAGCCCTAATACATTAAAATTGATTGCTGACAGAAGTGATATTTTATATTGCGCTGATTCTTACGCAGATGATTTACCTTATTACGATACTCAGTATTCTGAACCTTTATTAATGGTGCCGTACACCTTAGATACCAACGACATGCGTTTTGCCACACCTCAAGGTTTTAATAGTGGTGAACAATTCTATCAATATCTAAAAGATGCCTTTGATGTGTTGTATGCCGAAGGTGAAACTGCACCCAAGATGTTATCCATTGGTTTACATTGCCGCATTATTGGTCGTCCAGCACGTATGGCAGCTCTACAACGCTTTATAGAATATGTACAGAGTCATGAGCGAGTTTGGTGCTGTACTCGAGAGCAGATAGCATTACATTGGAAGGAGCATTTTCCAGTTTAGAGAATCAGCTAGAAGTTTCAAGTATCGAGCTAAAAATTACAAAAAAGAACCGGTTTAATTAAGTCGGTTTTTTATTGCTTGTAGATTTTTGTAGGTCTATTTTTTTAAGTTAGTAATTAATTTAACGGTGGGAGATGTTTTACACATATCTTTAAGTTTTAATAGGGAGGGCTAGCATTCTCTAAAGCTCTGGCATTATATATTTTCCAGAACTTATGTTGGCTGTAAACTCTTGGTAGCGAATTGGCTTACCCAGTAAATATCCCTGAATTATATCTATTCCCATGTTTTTTAAACAATCAAACTGCTCGGTTGTTTCAACACCTTCACCTACCACTTTACTGTTTAAAGCATGGGCCATACTTACCATCGCCCGAACAAGTAATAATGTCTTTTTATCGTTTTCTATTTTTTTAATAAAAGATCGATCTATTTTTATTTCGTCAAATTCTATTGAAGATAAATATGATATTGCTGAATAACCCGTACCAAAATCATCAAGTGATATTCTAAAACCTTGTTCCCGTAATTGTTCTAGTTCTGAAATGATCTCATCACTAAAATTCACCAACTGTGCTTCAGTAATTTCCAAGGTCAGTGTTTTTGCAGAAAGGCTATATTGTTTCAGTTGTTTATTAATACGTTCAGCTAATCCTATACTAATTTCATCACCGGATAGGTTGACGCTGATCCTTGGCATATTGCTGAATTGTGTGTGTAATTGTTTGATTAACAAACAACTTTGTTGTAATACCCAAGCACTAATAGTCAACATTAAACCTGACTTCTCAGCGATAGGAATAAACTCAGCAGACGAAACCAACCCAAATTTTTCTGATTGCCAGCGTAATAAAACTTCTGCACCACATAAAATGCACTGCTCACCTAATGAGAATTGAGGTTGTAAAACGAGATACATTTCATCATTGGTTATGGCTTCGCGCAGGCTTTGTTGTAATTCAAGTTTTCGTTGGCTAATGGCTAACATTTTTTCGTTATAAAACTGGTAATGTTGATTATTAGTCTTTAAATGTTTGACGTTATACATTGCCATATCAGCGGTTTGTAATAGAAATGTGGCTTCATGGCCATCGTTTGGCCAAATGCTTAATCCGATTGAACAGCTAATTTGGAAGCTGCGATTACGCAACATAAAAGGTAATGATATCGCTTCATAAAGTGCCTGAGCCGTACTTGCTAATGCACTAGTATCTCCAGTCTTACTTATGAGTACAAATTCGTCACCGCCTAAGCGTGTAATTATCGGCGCTTGATTTCTAAATTCTTCAAGTCTTTGACCAACTGAACATAATAATTCATCTCCTAAACGATGGCCGTAACTATCATTTATTAACTTAAAGCCATTAAGGTCAATAAAAATAACCGCAAATTTTTCAGAAACAGAACGCTCTTTAATCGCAGCCTTTATCTCAGTGAGTAAAAAGTTACGATTTCCTAATCCTGTTAGAGAATCTCGATTGGCTAAGTCTTGTAATTGCAGGGTACGCTTTTCTACTAGTGATTCTAGCTCATTACGGTATTCATGTAGTTGCGTTATATTAGCGGTTTCATCTGTTATATCGTCTATTATACCCACTAATAATTGTCGACCATCGGCAAGCTGTAGAGGTAACTTTAAGGTATGGCAGTTAATTTCCCCATTGATTGTAGAAACGACCTCTTTAACGTCAATAACATGGCCTTGTGCCATTACATCTTCGTCAATTTTTCTAAACATTTTTGCTTCTTCAACATCATCAAAAAAATCAAAATCAGTAGTGCCAATGACTTTTTCTGGAGGTAAAGAAAACATTGAGGCCATCTTTTTATTCCAAATAACAAATTTATAATCGTCATTGGGATCTTTCGCAAACACAGCAATGGGAAGCTGTTCAATTATTTCTAATAATAATTCGCCTTTTAATAACATGGAGAGAAAATTTCAGAAATAAGTTTTATCACAATATAGGAATTGCTACGTAAAATGTGAAGCCTGTAAATCATATTACTAGTGCTCTAAACTGCATAATATTAAAACCTTAAAGTTATCGCTAGTAATAGTCAATTTTTCTAAGTTATATGGGCGCAGCGAGCACTTAGACAAGCGATGCTAGTTGAACCGTGCGGGAGTTAATTTATCTAAGGAAAAGTGAAAAAATAACCAAAAAAATAAAAATCAATAAAAAGTACAAGCTCTAACAACTCCCATCTTGAGCCTGTAACTTATTCAAATAATCTCCAATCTCACTCCACTTTAGCATCGCCATTACCACGTCAGCCATTGTAGTAGGAATTATTAGTGATGTTTCTATACTTATTCTCCTTCTTACTATTCTATTAACCTGACCTTAACCTTGACCTTGTTATTCTTTAATTAAGAGTGGCCTTATGACCCTTTGTATTTAGTTGTAATACGAATCTTGAGTTCTATTGGTCTGATTCATTTAAGTTTTAACGAGGAACGCTTTATTATGAAATCTTCAATCTGCATTGGGGGGTTGCTGTTAACAGCAGCTTTGCTAAGTGCTTGTCAACAAGACAGTGCGCCTATGCAAAGTGCGCCAGTACCTGCAATTTCGTATATTACAGTCGCTACAGCCGAGCATAATATTGATACTAAAATGCAAGGTCGCGTTGTAGCTTCCCGTAGTGCTGAAGTTCGTCCTCAGGTTGGAGGCATAGTGTTACAGCGTGTGTTTGAGGAAGGCAGCACAGTAGAGCAAGGCCAATTGCTTTATCAAATTGATCCTGCAACCTATCAGTCGGCTTATAATGAAGCTAAGGCAAGCTTAAACAGTGCAAAGGCATCACTTGAAACGGCACAATTAAAAAGTGAACGTTATGCTAACTTACTAAAATTTGAAGGGGTTTCTCAACAAGATGCCGATGATGCTCATGCAACTTACCTTGAAGCCAAAGCGGATATCGAGAAATATCAAGCTGCCTTAGCTACAGCATCTATTAATCTAGAATTTACTAAGGTTACTGCGCCTATATCTGGACATATTGGTATTTCTAATGTGACTGTAGGAGCGTTAGTTTCTGCTGGGCAAACCACAGCATTGGCCACTATTCGTACATTAGATCCTATCTATGTGGATATGAAAAAAAGCAGCAAAGAGTTACTTAAACTGCGAAAAATGATGAATGAAAGTGGGATCACTCAAGGTACTACTGATGTATCTCTTACATTAGAAGATGGCTCCGAGTATGGCTCAGTAGGCCAGCTTAAAATGCAAGAGGTCTCGGTTGATCCGTCCACTGGTTCGGTCACATTACGAGCCGAGTTTCCTAATCCAGACGGCATATTATTACCTGGTATGTTTGCACGTACACGTGTTAATGACGCAGTAGACAAAAATGCCATTTTAGTGCCTCAACAAGGTGTTTATCACGCGGCAACAGGTGAAGCTTATGCTTACGTGATAGATGATAAAAACCTAGTAGAGAAGCGTATTTTAGAAACGACTAATGCCGTTGATAACAAATGGCTGATTGCCAGTGGTTTGTCGGTCAATGATAAATTATTAGTAGAAGGCTCCAGTAAAGTGCGTCCGGGCAGTGAGGTTAAACCTATTGAAGTGAAAATGGACACCAACGGCTCTATGGTTACTCTAACCGAGCCAACAAAAGACACCTCTGCTATGCAAGGGGGAGTGTAATTTATGTTTGCCCGTTTTTTTATCGACCGCCCTGTATTTGCTTGGGTCATTTCAATTATTATAATGCTCACTGGTATTGCATCGATTATGTCGTTGCCGATCGCGCAGTACCCAAGTGTGGCCCCACCCGTAATCAGTGTTAATACAAGTTATACTGGTGCTGATGCCCAAACGGTTGAGAATAGTGTTACTCAAATACTCGAACAACAATTAACTGGCCTAGATGGCTTATTATACTTTTCTTCATCGAGCACATCAGATGGTGCATCGTCAGTCAGTATTACCTTTGAACAAGGTACTGATCCAGATTACGCTCAAGTACAAGTACAAAATAAAGTACAGCAGGTTACGTCGCGCTTTCCTGAATCGGTACAAACTCAAGGGGTAACAGTAACAAAGTCTAATAGTGATTTTTTACTGGTGACTGCGATTTACGATTCTACGGATCAGGTTTCTTCATTTGATATCGCTGATTATATTTCATCTACCATAGAAAATGAGCTGGCTCGAATTAATGGGGTGGGGGATACGCGGGTATTTGGATCAGAGTACGCCATGCGTATCTGGCTAGATCCGACAAAATTGGCTGCATATGAATTAATGCCCTCTGATATTACCAGAGCATTAGCTGCACAGAATGTACAAATACCTGCAGGTAAAATTGGTGCGGTACCCTCTTTAGCTGACCAAGAACTCAATGCCACTGTGACGGCGCAGTCAATGATGTCTACTCCCGAACAGTTTCGTAATATTATCGTGAAATATGATGCTAGCGGCGCCAATGTGCACTTGAGTGATGTTGCGCGAGTTGAAATAGGCAGTGCGAGTTACGATGCTATCCCACGTTTAAATGGCCATCCAGCATCGGGTATTGCCGTCATGCTGTCACCTGGGGCGAATGCTTTAGACACGGCAACTCGGGTAAAAGAAAAAGTGGCCGAGCTTGCTAAAAACTTACCTGATGGTTACAAAATTACCTTTCCTCGTGACAGTACCGATTTTATTAAAATTTCAATCAGTGAAGTGGTACAAACGCTATTAGAAGCAGTGGTGCTGGTTGTTATAGTGATGTTCCTGTTCTTACAAAATTGGCGAGCGACGTTAATTCCAGCCATTGCTGTACCGGTTGTATTGCTTGGTACCTTTGGTGTGTTATCAGCCTTTGGGTTTTCTATCAACACTCTCACCATGTTCGGTATTGTACTGTCCATTGGTTTACTGGTGGATGATGCCATTGTTGTGGTTGAAAACGTCGAGCGTTTAATGCGTGAGAAAAATTTATCTCCGCGTGATGCAACTATAGAGTCCATGTCAGAAATAAGCAGTGCACTAGTGGGCATTGCTGTGGTGTTATCGGCAGTATTTTTGCCTATGGCATTTTTTGGTGGCTCAACAGGTGTTATTTACAAACAATTTTCTGTGGCTATTGTGTCGTCAATGACACTTTCGGTTATTGTTGCGTTAACGCTTAGCCCAATGTTATGCGCTAGCTTACTGACTAAGACTAAACACAACAAAGAAGGCAAAGGTTTTTTTGCTAGATTTAACCGCACGTTTGATCGTATTACCACTTCATATACAGGACATGTAGAGCATATCATTACCCGTAAGGTACGTTGGATAATAGTGTACGGCGTTATTATTGGGATATTAGGTTTACTTATAGTGCGTATGCCTACTGGTTTCTTACCCCAAGAAGATCAAGGCAGTACAATGTTCCAAATTGGTTTGCCTTCTGGTGCGTCAATTAAACGAACACGGGCTGTTGCCGAGCAAGTAGAAGAATACCTTTTGACTGAAGAAACAAGAGACGTTGAGCGAGTCTTCTCTATTTCAGGCTTTAATTTTTCTGGCAGCGGACAAAATGCGGGTATGGGGTTTGTAGGATTAAAACCTTGGGATCAACGTACCGACGATGATCAAAGTGCCGACGCATTAATTGGGCGTATGAATAAAAACCTATCTTCTATACGTGATGCAAGTATTTTTGCTATGCAACAACCGGTTATCCGAGGGTTAGGGCAAAGTAATGGCTTTTCCTTTGAATTGCAGGCTGCAACAGGCACTAGTCGTGAAGAGTTAGCCAGCTTGAAAGATGAATTATTAAATAAAGCACGGCAAAGTGAATTGCTTACCAGTATTCGAGAAGGTTCATTGAGTAATACGCCTCAGCTCAAAATAGATATTGATAATGGCAAGGCCACAGCCCTTGGTTTATCGCTGTCGGATGTTTCGTCGACCTTAACTTCGGCATGGGCTGGCTCATATGTGAATGACTTTGTTGACAATGGCCGAGTGAAGAAAGTTTATGTGGAAAGTGAAGCTGAATATCGTTCGAAACCAGAAGATCTAGATGCGTGGCATGTTCGCGGGGTTAATGCCGATGGTGAAACCACCATGACGCCATTTTCAGCATTTAGCTCATCTAGTTGGTCAAGTGCGCCACAAAGCCTATCTCGTTTTAACGGTATTGCCTCTTACTCAATACAAGGTGCTTCGGCTAGCGGTGTTAGTTCTGGCCAGGCCATGGCTGAAATGGAGCGTTTAACTGAAGAAGTCGGACAAGGTAAGTTAAGTTACGCGTGGAGTGGTTTGTCTTACCAAGAGAAACTCTCGAGTGGGCAATCAAGTACACTTTACGCCATCTCTATTTTAGTAGTGTTCTTAGCGCTTGCAGCGTTATATGAAAGTTGGTCAGTACCGTTTTCAGTTATTATGGTTATTCCGTTAGGTTTAGTAGGAGCGGCACTTGCGAGCTCAATGCGCGGGTTAGAAAATGATATCTATTTTCAGGTGGCGTTGCTGACAACTATTGGCCTGGCATCGAAAAATGCGATATTAATCGTTGAATTTGCTGAGACGTCCTATCAAAAAGGCGCGTCATTGATAGGTTCTGCACTTGAAGCTGCAAAACTTCGTTTACGTCCAATTATTATGACCTCCTTAGCATTTATGTTTGGTACTTTACCCTTGGCATTATCGTCTGGTGCAGGTGCAAATAGCCGTATTTCAATTGGTACAGGCATTGTTGGTGGTACATTAACCGCAACGATTTTAGGTATTTTCTTAGTACCTATGTTTTTTGTGTTAATTCGCGGCATATTCCCAAAAAGGCGCCCTGTTTATGATGTTGAGCCAACTATCAGGGAGAATGCCCATGATTAATTTATCTCATACTGTGTTCAGAACTAGATTACTACCTATTACTTGTGCCTTGATGTTGGCAGGTTGTAGTACTTTAGCGCCGGATTATTCTCGTTCTGAATTACCTGTACCTAATGAATGGGATAATCAACCCAGTTACGAAACTCAAGGTTTGTCTGACCAGCAAGCCATGCAGGTTCCATGGCAAAGTTTTATAAAAGAGCCGCGTTTAGTTCAGGTCATCGAACTGGCGCTAAGTAGCAACAGAAGTTTGCGGCAAACCCTTGCTGATGTCGAAGCGGCGCGTGCCTCCTACCGTATTCAAAAAGCGGATTTATATCCGAATTTGAATGCTGGGCTAAGTGGTAATCGTACTAAATCGTCATCTGGGAATATTGCCACCACTTATGAAGCCGAGGCTGGCTTAAGTGGTTATGAAATAGATTTGTTTGGAAAAAACCGCAGTCTTAATACTGTGCAAATGGAAGCCTATTTAGCCAGTGAAGAAACCGCCAAAGCAACAAAAATCACTCTAATTGGTGAGATAGCTAATGCTTGGTTAACCTTAGCTGCAGATAAAAATCGACTTGGTTTAGCGCAAGAAACCGCCTCAAACAGCCAAAAAACCATGGAAATTACTAAAAAGCGTCTAGAGCTAGGTGTGGACTCAAGAATAGATTTAGCTAGTGCTGAAACGGTTTATTATAATGCCCGTTCAAATATTGCCAGTTACACTACTCAGGTAGCGCAAGATCTCAATGCATTAAAATTACTGGTGGGTGAGCAATTTGATGACAACTTATTGCCAGAAGCATTACCTGAAAGCGAAAGCTTAGTGAATGATGTGCCCACAGGTTTATCTTCAGAAGTACTATTGCAACGCCCTGATGTATTGGCGGCCGAGCATAACCTAAAATCGGCTAACGCTAATATCGGCGTGGCTAGAGCTGCGTTTTTTCCTACATTGTCGTTAACTGCTACCGGCGGCTTGGCCAGTTCAGTATTAGCCGACATCTTTAGCGGCGGAGCTATTTCTATTTGGAGCATTGCCCCTAGTTTAACCTTACCGATATTTGATGGTGGCGCCAACGATGCAAATCTGGATTATAGCAAGGCACAACAAACTAAATATCTGGCTGCTTATGAATATGCGATCCAAAGTGCCTTCACTGAAGTCGCTGACGCGCTAGCACGAAGGGCGACTATCCTACAACAGTTAGACGCTCAAGAAGCATTAGTGACTGCAGCGAGTCGTAGTTATGAATTGTCTTTAGCACGTTATAAAGGTGGAGTGGATAGTTTTCAAAATGCGCTAGAAGCTCAGCGTACTATTTACAGCGCAAGACAATCACTTATTACTACAAGATTGACGGATCTAGATAACCGCATTACTTTGTATCGAGTATTAGGTGGCGGGCTAGCAGAAAGTAAATTGCTACAAAGTGAAGGCTGATCTTGTATTTATTATGGTACGTAATCCATGCTCTATTTTAGACCATAAGGTCAATTGGAATATATCAAAATGATGAATGTATTATTGGTTGAAGATGATATTGATCTTGCTACTACCATAGTTGATTATCTCGAAATTGAGTCAATTGACTGTGACCATGCGAGTAATGGGCTTATGGGTTTAAGTTTAATAGAAAGTAATCATTACCAAATGATAATACTCGATATCAATATGCCTAAAATGGATGGGTTAACCCTATGTAATACATTGCGAGATAGGGGACTAGACATTCCCATTCTTATGCTTACCGCGCGAGATACTCTCGAAAATAAATTGCAAGGGTTTGCTGCTGGTAGCGATGATTATCTAACCAAACCTTTTGCCATGAAGGAACTCGTGGCTCGTGTCCAAGTACTTGCTAAACGGCGCAGTGGAGAAGTGAAACGCTTAGTATTAGGTGATTTATCACTCGATTTAAACCAGCATACAGCACTTATAAAACACAAAACCTTGAAGCTTTCACCTATCGCTTTTAAATTATTAGAGGCGTTAGTGCGGGTAAGTCCTCAAGCGCTGAGTCGTCAGCAAATTATGCAAACTGTTTGGGGGGATGAACAACCCGACAGTAATAGCCTCAAAGTCCATATTTATCATTTGCGAAAGATACTTGAAACAGCAACGGCCAGCATTAAGTTGCAAACGGTGTCAGGTGTAGGTTTTGCTATTAAAGAAGATATTGAAGGAGCGTTATAGTGAAGATTAGGCTTAGCCTTAGACTGTATTTTTTTCTCAGTGTGTTGTTGCTTGGTTCAATTATGGCCATTGGTTTTTCTTTATTAAGTGTTCAATACTATATTGATGGGCTCGATAAAGGAATAAGCGTAGTTATGCGAGATCTTGCCAAAACAGTTGACGTTGAGAAAGGGCAACCAAAAAATGTTGCAGGTTTTGACGTATCGAACCGTTGGCAAGATACTCCTGATATTATTCAGCAACGTTTTATATCACCACCCACTGAGGCAGGGCAACTTCATAAAATAAGAGAGCAGTCTTCTATTTTTTCTGTACCTGAAAATATATATTTTGTGGTTTTGTTTTATAGCCCTCAAGGCGAAAAAAGATTTGTATCAAGGGCTTTTCTAGAAAAAGACCGACCTGTTACCGTCGATTCATCCGCTCCAGCAAAACGTTTGTATTTGATATTTTTTACGGCGATTGCAGCCATAGTCTTGTTTACTTTCTTTTTGGTAATGATAATGCAAAGAATAGCTAAACCGATTGAATATTTAAAAGAGTGGGCTAAATCACTAAACCAAAATAATCTGCAAAAGCCACTTCCCGATTTCACGTACAACGAATTAAATATGTTAGCTTCTTTGTTGCAAAGTAGTTTATTTTCAGCTCATCAAAGTTTGCAGCGTGAACAACATTTTTTAAGTTACGCAAGTCACGAACTGCGTACACCTATTGCGGTAATTCGTAGCAATGTCGACTTATTACAACGTCTAAGTGAAAAAACACCTCTATGTGAAAAACAGCAACTCACTTTACAGCGAATTCAGCGAGCTGGTTTAACCATGAGTAACTTAACAGACACCTTACTTTGGCTTAGCCGCAATGACGATCAAGAGGTTTCACGAGAACCAATAAATCTCCATGAAAAAATTAAACAATTATGTGCGGACCTCGATTATTTACTTAACGCTAAAAACGTTAAAGTTAATATAGATAGTGAGGACTTTGAGGTAAATGTAGAAGCTACCGCCTGCCATATTGTATTAAGCAACCTTATTCGAAATGCTTATCAACATACACAACATGGTCAAGTATTTATTAAACAGCAGGGCAGTCGTGTCACTATTATTAATTGTAATGACAATGATGATATTACAAAGCCTATTTCTGAAACCAATGTTAAACAAGCAGCTTTTGGTTGTGGTTATGGTTTAGGTTTACAGCTTAGTGAAAAAATTATTAAGCGCCACGGATGGTGTTATGAAATAGCTGATGATCATGGACGTTATCAAGTAACGGTTGATTTTAAGTTTAAATAACCTTAACTCTGGATAATTAGATCCCAAGTTAAATATTTCAAAGTTAAATAATAAGGCAGAATATGTTTTTTGAAGATTATCAGCCGGGTCAAACATCCCAATTTGGCGCTTATCAGGTTACCGAAGAAGAAATTAAAGAGTTTGCCAGCAAATTTGATCCGCAGTTCTTTCATTTAGATAATGAGGCCGCGAAACATTCTCTGTTTGGGGGAATATGTGCAAGTGGATGGCATACATCGTCAATGTTCATGCGCATGTTGATCGATAACCTACCTGAAAAACATGGTTCACTGGGTTCGCCGGGGATCAATAATATCAAGTGGTTAAAACCTGTATATCCAGGATATATTCTAAGTGTAAATAGTCGTGTGAGTCATTGTAGATTGACCAAGAGTAAACCTGGTGTTGGCTTGATTTGTGTTAATTATGAGATTGTTAATCAGGATGATCTGATAGTTATGACCTTAGAATCGAATGCTTTTATTAGGTGCAGGGATGTCTAAGAATTCAAATTTGGAAGATCATAAACGTTGTTAATTCACTATAATTAACTAATGTTAGGTTAAGTTCTAATGTCAATATCAGGGTAGTAAGCTTGAATAAAGACACCTTCATTATTTTGGCTTTTCTTGGCGTCGTTGCAAGTGTTAGTTATTATGCATTAAAAAAGCCTGAGCAAGTGCTCGAAAAACCTCATAAACCGTTACCTGTCCAAACTGTCAATTATCTTCAACCTGGTATTTCAATTTCTAGCAGTTTATATATTAAGGCGCTCTTAGAGAGTGTTATGAGTATAACTGAGCCTGAATATGGCCCATATGAAATTAACATTATCGCTTCTTACCTTGCCCTGCCGCGTAAGAGGAAAGAAATGATTAAAGGAGATAATATTAATTTAATTTGGACTACTGAAGATATCAACACAATCAAAGAGCTAATTAAAGTTCCTTTTCATACTATGAAAGGTGTTCTTGGTTATCGAGCTATGATTATACAAGCTGATAGACAAGATGAATTTAGTAAAATTACTAATTTAGAAGAACTACAACTTATGAAACCTGGCCAAGTTAAGGTTTGGTCAGATACTTATATATATAAAAGTAATAATTTTAACGTTGTTACCTCGCGCAAAATGTTTTCCCTTTTCCCTATGTTAGAAAGTAACAGATTTGATTTTTTACCACTTGGTATAAGTGAAATAAACCAAGAGTATTTATCAATTAAGCAAAAATATCCTTCTTTAGCCATAGAAACAGATTTGCTTATTAAATATTCGCTACATATGTTCTTAATGGTTAGTCCTAATGAACCAATTCTCGCAGAACGTTTATTAAAAGGTCTTTTAGAAATCGAAAAAAGCGGGGAATTTGATAGAATTTTTAACGAGTTTATTCAACCTGAGATGAACAATATACAAATGCAGAATCGAAGAATAATACAGCTTAAAAATCCGTGATATTTTAAATATTTAAATCACTAAAATGAATCAAATGTTAAAGAGGAGTTAAACAAAAGGACATAATTACAATTAAGTCCTTTTGTTATATTAGATAAATAAATTTAAAATATTGCGAAGCTTGAAGCTATTTCAAATCAAACACATATCTCAATATAAATACTGCGGCCATGATATAGGTAATGGTAGTCACTTGTTTGTAGCGCCCAGTGCCGACCATAATGCCTACGTATGTAATAAATCCAAGGGCGATACCTTCACTAATACTGAACGTCAGTGGCATAGCGAGTAGGGCAACTGTCGCAGTGGCTAAGGCTGTGAGATCATCAAAATCGAGTTGTCTAAATGAGTCCATCATTAATATACCTACCATGATTAGCGCGGGCGTGGTGGCCATCAATGGGATGACTTTCATCAGAGGGGTTAGGAATAATGCCAAGATAAAACACAGTGCAACAAACACTGATGTAAGTCCTGTTCTACCGCCTGCGGACACTCCTGCAGCGGATTCAACATAAGAAGTTACGGGTGAAGTACCTATAGTGGCACCTACAACACTAGCTAGTGCATCTGCCGACATTGCTTTGCCCATTTTAGGTAATTCACCTTTCTCATCTAACAAATTAGCGCGACGTGATACACCGATTAAGGTACCTATGGTATCGAACATATTGACAAACAATAGCGCAAAAATTAGATCCCATGTTTCTGCGAAATATTTGATGGGATACATAATATCCATGGCAAAAAAAGTGGTGTTTATATTATCAGGCAGACCTATAAACTCACTGGTATGTTGGGTTAAATAGCCGTCGCCAACTGGAATAAATGCGCCGATTAAGCTTAGGGTAATGACAGAAATAAGTATGGCCCCAGTCACTTTTCTAATCACCAATACTATAGTTAATATGATCCCAGCGAGTGCGAGTAAAGTGGAAGGTTCAGATAAGTCACCAATAGATACAAAAGTGGCTGGATTATCGATGACCAGTCCCGCATTTTTAAGACCGATAAAAGCGATAAACAACCCTATACCACACTGGACTCCGATTTTTAATGCCGCAGGAATGGCTTTGGCTATTTTGGTTCTAACACCTGTTAAAGATAACAACAAAAATAGTATGCCATTCCAAAATACTATGCCTAAAGCCGCATCCCAAGGAATTTCTCGTGTTAAACAAATAGTAAATGCGAAGAAGGCATTTAATCCCATGCCAGGCGCCATGGCGATAGGGTAATTGGTCATAAAGGCCATCAATAATGTGCCTAAACAAGCAGCGATCGCTGTGACTGTTATTAGCCCTTCGATTGGCATGCCACCTGCACTTAATATACTAGGGTTAACTACCAACACATAAGACATGGCAGCAAAGGTGGTTAAACCGGCAATAAATTCAGTTTTTAGGTTGGTACCTTTTTCTTTTAATTTAAAAAAGTGTTCAAGAAAATTAGACATGTTTATCGCTCTGGTTTGTTTGCGCAACGCAATTCTTGTAATTAGTAAAATCTAGTGCAAAATACTGACCAACTAGTCAAGCATTGGTTTGATTTATGCTAATAGAATAAATTAATCAAAGATTTTATATAAATCAGCATCAATAATGCGGTTTAAGAATTTGATTCTACAAGATAATGTAAACAGGTTGAGATTAATTATAAATTTTCTGCACCAAAAGTGGGAAATTATGTTCTATGTTAGGGTGTGCAGATGATGTACATCAGTTGTTGAAGTGAAGTGAGCGAGAAATGAATAAAAATGAATTAAAAAAATGGGTCTCAGTCTTACCAAAAGTTGAACTGCATTTACATATTGAAGGTTCACTCGAACCTGAATTAATGATGACCTTAGCCAAAAAACATCAAATCAAATTACCTTATGCAAACATCGAAGAAGTAAAAAGTGCCTATAATTTTGATAACTTACAAAGCTTTTTAGACCTGTATTATTTGGGCGCGTCGGTACTTAAAGACGAAGAAGATTTTTATCAGTTGATGTGGAATTATTTACTTAAATGTAAAGAAGATAATGTTGTGCACGTTGAAATTATGTTCGACCCGCAAACCCATACTGAACGTGGTATTGGATTTGATGTGTTTATGCCAGGTTTTAAACGAGCAATACAACAAGCACAACAACAATGGGGCCAATCTTGTTTATTGATTATGTCTTTCTTAAGGCATTTAACTGAACAAAGTGCTATTGAAACCTTACAAGCTTCTACATCTTATCTAAAGGATATAATTGCCGTAGGACTGGATAGTGGTGAGCTAGGCAATCCTCCTGAAAAATTTACTCAAGTGTTTAAAATGGCCAAAGAACTGGGTTTGAAACGAGTGGCCCATGCTGGAGAAGAAGGCCCCGCTGATTATATCTGGGGGGCGATAAATACCTTAGATGTGCATCGTATTGATCATGGTGTGCGCAGTATTGATGATCCACAATTGATAGCGCATCTTATTGATTCGCAACATCCATTAACCGTTTGTCCTTTGTCGAATACTAAATTAAAAGTGTTCGATCATATGCAAGAGCATAATATATTAACACTATTAGATTTAGGCTTAATGGTAACCGTTAATGCCGACGATCCTAGTTATTTTGGTGGTTATTTGAATGATAACTTCTTTGCCATAATCGATCATTTACCTATAGGAAAACATCATTTAGAACAGTTAGTTAAAAACAGCTTTAACGCCAGTTTTATGCCTGCAGAACAAAAACAAAAATGGTTAGCGAGTTTTAGTTCAGATTAACTGGATTTCCTTATTTATTGCTCACTACTTACACATTATTTGCACATTCTAAGGGTAACTTTGTAGGTCCTTGAAATTGTATTTAGTAAGTGGTGACCTAGAAATGAAATTTAAAAAGTGTGTGAGTTTATTAGCCGTATTCTTATTGCAGTTAAGTTTAGTTGGATGTGGCAGTAGTACTTCAAGTGATGACAGTGATACTTCAGGAAGTGATACACAGCTTAGTCTAAATCCAGAACTATTTGTCGATGGCGCACTTATTGATTCGGTAACCACAGAAGATTGCACATTAAGCGGTGGCACAGAAACAACTTGTTATCGTATTACCATCGCTGGGGTGCCAGCTAATGCTGAAATTGGTCCTTTTTGTCCACCCAATATTAATTCTGATGCGTCTGAAGGTGGTATTTGGTTCGACGGTAATGGCGAAGTCTATGACATTAGTGGCGAGTTTATTAAAAACTTAGATACATTATACGGCTCTGATTGGTTGTTATATGATCCTGCAACTGGTGAAGTCAACGTAACAGATAGTCAAATTGCCTGTGAAGCAGCCGCAAGACCTGATGTGGCCGAAGAGTATAGAAACCACTGTGTGGTGTGTTCGATTGATTATTATGGTGGAGGAGTCACATCGACATTTCTTATTCCAACTACACCTGTTGCGTTAACTACCCCTCAGGATATTGGAAGAGATGATTTAGGATTAACCTTAAACGGTGTGGTGTTTGCGCCTGCCGCTCCAGTAGATGCTATTTTAGCAGCTAACACTATAGCCGCATTTGATGATTGTGGTGGTCATGTTAACCCTTTTGAAGGTTATCATTATCATGCTGCCACGGGTTGTAGCGAGACTGCTTCTGAAGCTGATGGACATGCCAGTTTATTAGGATACGCGATAGACGGATATAGCATTTTTGCAATGCGAGATGCTGCAGGAGAGGAAGAATTTGATTTAGATGAATGTCGTGGGCATTCTGACGATTCTCGTGGTTACCATTATCACTCTGCTAGTGCCGCAGAAAACTTGTTTATCGGTTGTTACCATGGTGAGCAGGGGGCAAAGCAATGATTGTTAGCAACAATACCAGAGTTTTACTATTTTCATTTTTGGTTGGGTTCTCTGTAAACTTAAGTGCCCATGAAGGACATTCGAATACCCAGGCTGTAAAAGCGTGTCAAAATAAAGTTGTTTCAACGGAATGTTCTTATGCTTTAGGTGATAAGTTGTACAAAGGTAGTTGCCGTTCCATTGCAAGCAAAACTATGTGTGTGAGAAGTGAGCCTATTGAGTTTTTACCTATGGAGACTGAGTTACTTTTACGAAGTGAAGATAGAGAAAAGAAGCTCTAAATTCGGTATGAACATTAAAAATAAACGGCTCACAGAGCCGTTTTTTATTAATAAGATCCACTTGCAATCATTTATCTTGGGATGCCATCGCAATAACAATTTGCAGGGCTTCGTTTTTACTAAACCCACTTTGTATTAATGCCTCATAATGTTTACGTAGCAGCTCTGCTTGGGCTTTAACCAATTTAGGATCACTTAATGCCGCGACTTGATTAAGCAATTGTTCTGATAATTGCTCGTTCATAAAATTGAACGGGTTTTTCTCTTGTGCGTTAATACTGCCAACAAAAAAAGCAATAATTGTGACAACTGCTATACAGAGGTTTTTCATATTGGTTACTCAACATAATTAGATTATTTGCAATTCCAGTAGGAGTCTTATTGCTTTATAAAGTTCATCAGTTATTCACGGCTAAGTTCAGTAACTAATTGTTTATATTTAGGAAATTTATTTAATAACATAGACTTGTTACCCAGTTGCATATCTGAATATTCAAATCCCGGTGCTACTGCTTCACCAATCAGTCCGTACCCATATTTCCCATCAGTTGGAATTTTGGAGGCCTTCCAAGTACCGCCTTTTACCATCATTTGCATTTGATGCCCTTTTGTTGGATCTGGCCCTAATATTGTTTTCTGTAAGCTACCGTCGGCGTTTAGCATATAGTAAGTTATAGGATCTCCCATATGAAAATAATGCATGATATCTGATTGATTCATATGGAAATGGCCAATGGGGGACTTGGCACTTAATAGATAATATATGCTGGTCATGGTGACTCTGTCGCCATTTTCAGTTGCAATAGTAGGTCTATGATCCGCTTTAAAAGTTTGCCGAAAATAACCACCTTCCACATGAGCTTCAAGGTCCAGCGCTTCAGCTAATTGTTCTGCAGTTAAAATCTTATCGTTATTTTTGATAGTGGACAATTTATCAATTGCAGCTGCCTTTTTGGTGTTTTCCGTGACAGCTTGCTGCTTAACATTATCTACACTAGCGTCTACTTGGTAAGGCATAGTGGTTTTATAAACAGACCAATTACTTGTCAGTGTGTTAACTACCTTACTACCCACAATATAAGCCGATTCAACAGCTGATTGCATGCCTACGTATCCCTTCTTTTGAATTTTAATATTATCAGCTGCACTTAAGGCGTCTTGTGGTTGGCTGTAGTTACTTGCAGTTCGTAAAACCATAAAACGGTTTTTGTCTGCCTTTCCTGCTTGGTGTAAATAACTCAATGCCTGATATGTGCCTGTATCTTCCATTCCAGAGGTGACAAAATCACCCTTACCCTGAGTCCAATAAGACACCCAATCATTAGCCCACTGATTCAACAGTTTGCCGTGCCAATAAGTTGATGCCGCCAAATGATCCCCTTTTAAAACAAAAGGTGGCTTTTGTGCATTCGGATAATTTATGTATTGATCTCTAAATGTTTTCATCGTTGGATAATCATTAAGCTTTTCATCTTGGGTTAATTCAAAAGCCCAATGGGCTAAATTGGCATTAATTTTATAGACCTCACCATTAACATTTTTATCGTGGCTACTTGCTGTTGCCTGTGAGTATGGTTGAGTAGCAAATAAGGGAAAATATCCTGTTTTCCAATCATTCGGTATTTCTCTGGCGTCTATCTGATGGGACAAGTCACCATCTACTAACCATGTTGCCCAAACTGCTGAACCAATGGAACCATTTGCGGGATCTATTCCGGCTATCCCAGCCACTAACCAATAGGCGTGAGTGAGGTCAAAACGAGGATCTAGACCTAATGCCATAACGGCCGCGGTTGCGCGTGCTGTGCCCATGCCAGTTACCACACCTAAAACACCAGTATCAGCATTAAAAAACAGGTCATGGTGTCCATGTACCAATGGATACTTTACATCTAATTTTTGGCCTTGTTTCCATAACTGGAATTCACCTGCTTTGTCACCCTGATCTTCACCTATTTCAAACATAGTCAGGACCACTACTTTAACTTCAATAGGTTTTTTATTTTTTATTGGATCGGCATTTTCAGCAACGGACTTTACTGCTGAACAACTCATTAACAATAAACTTATAAGGGCTATTATTTGCACTCGATAGACCAACTTCATCTTCTCTCCCAAGGAATTTATTTCCATTCATCACATAATAAAAAACGAGGTATGAAAATCATACCTCGTTTTGATTTCTAACTGCTATGTAAGTTAAAACTTATAATTTACTGTCGCTTGGAAATGACGAGGTAATTCTGGCAATACCACTGAACTTCCAAATAAATCTGGGAAGTTAGAACGGAAGTAGGTTTCGTCAGTTAAGTTCTTTATATTCAAACTAGCTGACCAAACATCTGCTTCATACCTTATACCTGCATTAACCAAAGTATATGCAGGTAATAAAACCGCTTGTGAATAACCTGAATATGCAGAATCTACATCTACAATACTGGCGTTAACAATAAAGCCATTTTGGAAGTCATAGGTACCTGTCAATGTGTAAATGTTTTCTGGGATACCGGCTTTAAGACCTTCAGGGTTATTACTAGTTGTGGCATTTCCGATAGCGACACCACCAAAAACAAGAGAAGGATCAAGCAAAGGCATATCTTCAGCACCGAAGAAACCAAATTGGTATCCATCTTCAATAGCCGTTAAGTTTTTAACTTTAACATTGGTATACCCAGCTGTTACAACTAAGGCATCACTGACTACCCAACGTAATTCAAACTCAGTACCTTTAGTTTCCGTGACGTTATTGAGTGTGGTTGATTGTGCTTTAGTATCAGTACGTTCTTGCTCATAATTAGCAATGGCAAAATATAGCGTGTCATCTAAGAATGAACCTTTTACACCGAATTCAAACAAAGTAGATTTGTCAAAAACACCACCAGAATAAATGGCCCCAGTTTTAATTTCAGCGCCCTGACCAACGATGATAGTTGATTGCTCTGCTGCTGTAATATAAGGAATTAATCCAAACTCAAATTTGTAAGAGATACTGGTATTCCAAGAAACACCACTTACATCATCTTCAGCGCTAACGGGAGCAGAAATATCGGCAGCAGTATAATTGACTGGATCTGCTCCAAAATCATTTAGCAGATATTTGCCATCCTCCGACACAATAACAAAGCCTGAGCCGTAATCGCCTAGAAATAATTTATCAACATCTGTATTGCTTTCCATATCAAAAGTGTCATATCGCGCTCCCAAGACTATATTTAAACCCCAGTCCCAGGTTAAATCGACCATGGCACCAAAACCTAAGTCTAAATAATTGCCTTGGTACCACTCGGTATAATCATCATCAATAGTGGTCGCTAATAGACGCCTGTCAAGAGCACCTGAAGCCATAGTTAGATCACGACGGTCAAAATACTCGTCCTTCCAATCTTCACCATGTTCAAAATCTATGTAGCGCAATGAAGGTGAGATTTGCACTTGTGCAAAAAGGTTATTTAATTCAAATTCTGTCGAAAATACTATCTTATCTTCGAATACAAAACTGTCATGATACTGAGAAAAACCGTAAGCATTTTCGTTCATGTTCTCATAAGCTTCATAGAACATTTGGTTTTTGATTTCCCAGCCATTGTCGGTGTAATAAAACACATCAAAATATAGGGTTTGAACTGTATTTAATAATTTATCATCAGCTGCTACTAGGACTTGACTACCTTTTAACGTTGTTTCACCAACATTTTCCAAAGCCATAATCGCTGGGATCAGATCTGCTGTAGTCTCATTCATTGGTACTTGCCAAATGAATGGATTCACATTTACAGCCCCATATTCTTGGTGAGAAATCGACCCATCACCACTAGTGTCTAAAGGCTGAGCAGTACCAGTAATATAAGTGCCGTTATCAACTAAGTCTTGAGTTAAACGGTTCCAACCAGCAACTTGGTTGCCATCATAGTCATGATACATACCACCAAATTCAACACGTAAATTATCAGTAATATCTATGTTAAATGAAGCTTGTAAAACTGTTTGATCGGTTCCTGTATTTTCATAATAACTACCAGAGTTTTCGACTTCACCATAAAGGTAAAAGCCCATATCTTTATCACCAATACTAGCCGGACCACCGACTTCAGCGGTCATCACACTTTTGTCCCAACTACCTGTGGTATATGAAAAAGCCCCTTCATTTTTTTCTAGGTATTGACCACCACTAGCACGAGCTGACTTAGGGTTAAAGTTAAGGTAGCCACCTATTTTTGCAGGACCATAAATTGGCGATGCAGGGCCTCGCACAATATCTATTCGGCTTGAAGCACCGATAGGAGTAGGGTAGTTACCTGGGTTATCTAAACGTTTAACCCCACGAAAATAAGTTTCCCCTGGTGTTCCACGTACATCTAATGAACCGGCCACACCGAAAAAAGATTGGGTAAATACGCCGGGTGAAAAAGCAACTAATTCATCAATGTCACTAACGCTAAAACGTTCTAATTGTTCATCACTAATAGTTGAAGCAGAACGAGGTGTTTCTAGGATGGATTTGCCAAAGCCAAAAACGGCTTCAACATCTTGTCCGGGTAAACTGCCCAAGGAGCCGGTTACTTCAATACGCTCTAAATTTTTTTCTTCAGTTTCTTGCGCCATGGCTTGTAGCGGTAAGAAGGTGGCTAGTCCAATAGCTACTGCTTTCGCAAGTGGGTTTGATATAAAGGTTTTGTTTGTCATTTTGTGTTCCCGAGATAGTAGCTTTGCTATGTGCTGTATTTGACTCTATGGTCTATTCACCGTACTGATTTAATCATTCATTATTCATCTTGTATTTATTTTGCACGAACGGTGCCAATGACTTGTCCAAACGGTCTGGTTTTAACAGTGTTTATTAAATCATTGAAAAAACTAGTTATTTTATAAAGTAGAATATAATCTCTGGTTGATTTATTACTCTTGTCATTGGCGACATTAATTTGCAGCGCACCAAGTTAATTCTTTTGGCTTTCGAGTGCACCTTTGAGGTGCTTATTATTACTTAACTATCGGTGGCGATTTTTGGTTTAATGCCTGAGGGCACTAATTCAACAATTTTATTGCCTTTAATAACTAAGCAGTTACTAGGGTTTTGAGCATTAGCTGTAAATATCGCTGCGGGTGACTTGAGGCATAAGGTCTGGTTTAGCAAAGAAAATATTTGAGCAACTAGTTAATATTGACTCTTTTATCGCTAAGGTATTGAAAGTTTGAGTATTATTGAATATTACTAGTTAGTCTTTGAGTGTAATTGAAGTTGTGTACTAGGTATTAGCAATGAATTGGTGCGAAGGATAGTACAATGTAGAGGAAAAACTAGCCCCAAATAGAAGTCTCAAAACCTGTCTTTATTAAGGAATAAATAATGATGCCAGAATCCAATATGGTTAGCAGCCAATGGCTAAAAACTAATATCGAACAGCCTAAACTAATAGTGTTGTTCACCCAAATGGACGATCCGGTAACAGGGGAATCCGATAGCAAACCTGTTGGCTATATCCCTAATTCAATATCTTTTGACTTTGAAAACGTGTTTTGTGATGCAGATTCAAACTTGCCTCACACTATGCCCAGTGCAACCAATTTTACTTTAGGTGTCCAAAAATTAGGCATAGATAACGATAGTTTAATTGTGATTTATGATAACAAAGGAATTTATAGTGCCCCAAGAGTTTGGTGGATGTTTAAATCTATGGGTCATCACAATGTTTATGTACTTAACGGTGGCTTGCCGAATTGGTTAAACCAGAAATTGCCGACTGTGCCTCAACTAGTTTCTCCAATAAAACTAGGGGCATTCCAAACCCATTACAATAGTCATTATTTTATAAGTGCGGAAAATGTAATCCAGCAATTAAGCAGTATTTCTGTAGTAGACGCTAGAAGTGCAGGGCGCTTTAACGGTACACAACCAGAACCTCGTAAAGGTTTGCGCTCAGGTCATATTCCTACATCAATTAATTTACCTTTTTCAGTATGTATCGAAGACACGGAATTAAAACCTCTTGAAGAGCTAAAAGTAATTTTTTCCGAATTGGGACTAACTTTTGACAGAAGTTTAGTTTTTAGCTGTGGCTCAGGTGTTACCGCTTGCATTTTAGCTTTGGCGGCCACTGAAATAGGATTTAAAAAGGTAGCAGTTTATGATGGTTCGTGGAGCGAATGGGGCGCTAGAATCGACTTGGCGGTAGAGTTGTAATCAATAAAAAGCCCGCAATGCCATTTGGCATTGCGGGCTTTTTAACTAAATATAAGATTTAGTTCGTTTCGTCTTCGTTTTTTACTTCTAATTCCAAATGTGACAAAAATCCATCTTGGTTAACGTCAAGATCTGCAAAAAGAGCACTTAGAGTACTGTCTACTTTTGCTTCGTCCATACTGATTAGACCGTCTTTGTCTGTATCTAGTGGATGAACCGTCATTTCTTCAGATGCGGCTATTACATTAAGTGATGCGAATGTAATGATTGATGCTAATAGTAATTTTTTCATAATGATCTTCCTTTAAATATCAAATTAAAATAGTAAATTTAAGAGATAAGTTGATTCCGGTTTATTACAACTTCACTCTTAGCTTGCATACAAAAATTATTGGTTTTCTAACTCACTAGGTGACAGGTAACCATCTTTATTAGTATCTAGTTCAGCAAACATTGCAGCTAACGAAGCATCATGTGCAGCTTCTTCAATGCTAATTCGGCCATCGTTGTCAGAATCTAGTTTAGCTATTAAGTCTTCTTCAGCGATTAATGCCATAGAGGCGAACGTCAGCACGACCAGTGGGATTAATTTTTTCATACATTGACTCCTTTTTGTCTAAGTCTAAAAATGACAAAGTTAAGATAAATAGCAAACCGCTTTAATTAACTGTTTGCTGCTAATACTTTTACCAAAATTGTTAAGTAAAGATATTAATAAGTATGGAGGAGGTCTACTTAAGTGTTACTACTGCCACCTTACTTACAATAGCTATTACAAGTGTTGTGCCAATAATATAAATAGTCATTAAAACAATGACTTACGGTTTTTGTTGGGAGTGTCGTAGGGAATGTTAAAATTTTTACTGTTTAAGTGTCTTATGGTACAGACAGTTATTGATTGGGATGAGTAATACTCTTAAAAATCAAAGGGATAAGGTGAGGCTTATGTGCTACATAAGCCTCAGGAGGGCTATTTTATAAGGCTTTTAGGAGTTAGGTTCTAATATTAGATATCCACATGGATTGGTAAGGTGTCAGTTGGTATTCAATATCTTCCATACTCATTGTGTGACCACTGATAAGATCAAACCAAATGTCGGTACCAATTAAGTTCATATCACTTAACCTCAGGTTTTGTGGTTCGTCAGTGACATTGAATATGCAAAAAATACTTTGACTTCTATCCATACTTTGACGCCAAAAACCAAATATCTGATCGC
>TARA_R110002153_G_scaffold34465_1_pt1 | contig 40519 bp, 44 predicted proteins | sample TARA_R110002153 | Tara Oceans TARA_R110002153 (sample SAMEA4398193) | marine metagenome | biome: Polar Biome; feature: [SRF] surface water layer (ENVO:00010504); material: water (ENVO:00002006), including particulate matter (ENVO:01000060) such as... | depth 5 m | reverse complement strand
AAAGAAGACTCCGAAAAAGAAAGCTGCAAAACGTAAGATGAAGATGAAAAAATAGCGATTCTTAAACCAAAGCCTGACCGACTTAAACGACAGCACGCGGACTGTCAGGCAAATTGCGTGTAATGAGGTGATTCAAAATGGGTACGACAACTTTTAGTGGACCGATCAAGGCTGGATCGATCAAGGATACGACGGGCACGACTGTTGGTAGCAATGTTGCCAATATTGGTTCTGTTGTCATGGCGCAGAGTGCCGCGATCACGGAAGCTGCTGCTTCTGCGGACGTTGGGATTGTAATCCCGGCGAACAGCCAAATTGTAGAAATTCACGTTCTGGTTCAGACTGCTTGGGATGGTGGCACAAATACTCTTGATGTTGGAGATCGTTCTGACACAGATCTTTTCGTAGATGGCTTGCCTTGCACTGCTGTTGGAAACCATAGAGTTACCGCTGCGACTACCGGCACAGAAGCAAGTTGGCGAGATGTCGGCACTTCCGATGTAGGCTTGTCAGTGGATTCGGTTGCCGGCGGCAATGGAGCAGGCGTGCTTACCGTCTCTTACATCCAGAACAACAACCTAAGCTAATCCTTGAACGACCCCCGATGGTACAGGGATCTCACTCCCCAAGGACAAGAGGCCGTAGATCAGACAGCACATCTGGTCTGCGGCCTAGTCTTATCTGCTATCGGAGGAGCCTACCTATCTATGGTGGGGCTCTACGTTCGAGAGTTCTGGTTGCAGTGGCCTGTTGAGCGTATCGAAGACACTAGGACGGATATGGCATTTTGGATGGCTGGCACAGGGATATGGGAATTGTGGAGGGCGTTTAGTTGAGTGTTTACCCAACAGGATTAACCAATTACTTTCACCCTAGTCAAATTAGCGACTCCGAAAGCGTGACTGTCTTAATTAACTATCCGATTGTTTTAAAATCTTTTGTTTGTGGGTTAGTGAGTGATCTAGATACTAATAGGGGTTCTGTTTTCTATAAACTTTTTGATGGAGACTCTGAGATATTTCGCATTCAGTCAGCTCTAGACATCACATCAGCAGCATCGTTAAATCCTAGATACAGTTTTTCATTTCCTATGAATGGGATTAAAGTTTCTACATCACTAGGTATAAGTATTAAATCATCTGGCGCTATCCCTGGAATAAAAGGTGACGGAGTTTCCGTCCTCTATCAAAGGTAATTCTTTATATGTTATCTGCATATGTTAAGAGTCAATATAAAAATGTTGCTGCATCAGATAAGGTTGCAAGTCTTAATCTGGTTGATGTTAATGGATCAAATTTCAGACTTCTTGGCGTGCAATTTATTCCATCTGTAAACAGGCAAAATGGAGCCGTAACTCAATCGGGAATTGAACTTTCAAACGGAGACGGCGGTTCTGTTTTTTTTAAAGATTCAATCTGCCCATCGTCATATGAACAAGCTCCATATTCTTACTTCGAAAGTATAAGCATGATGGATATATTGCCTCATGGAATACTGGTCAATAACTCAAGTGATGTTTATGTAAAAGGGACAGGAATAGGGATATCCTTCGTCTTTGTTACTTATCAGGTCGGGTAGGGAATGCTTATTTCACCATCTTACATTAGCACTAAAGTAATCACTATATCCGACTCCGACATTACTCCAGGGAGTAAGATACCTCTTTCTAATTACGGACTGTCCAATAAACTAAATTTATTTGGATGTCTTGGGCAAGTAATACTACAGACTCAAGGAAAGAATGGAACCTTAAAATTGTATGATGGAGATTCGGCCAATCCGTTTTTTCAATTCAATGTAGGTTCAAGCAACAACGCAGGATTCCAAAAGTGGTGTTCTTACACTTGCTTTATCCAAGAGAAATCCTGCAAGAAAATATCTAACGGAATCACGCTAGAGGTTGTAACTAATGATACTGACGTTAATGGCGTGGTTATGACGGTGATTTACCAATGATTAGACCTTCTGAAACAAAGGGATATGTTTGGGATACTACGTCAGGTACACCTCTTGATGAGGTTGAAGTTATTGTATCAACTGGAACGCGAGTATGTCTTTTAGCTTTTGTATTCTCCGCAGACACGACTCAGTATACGTCTGCCTGGAGCAATGATAATTTTTCCGGCTTGCCCAGAATCGAGTTCCGTAATGGGTCTAGTGCTGATTCAGCCACGGTCAGATTCGGATCTTTGGCTCATGTAACGCATGACATACAATCGCTTGCTGCTGCTGATTTCGGAGTAAGCAATAGTTCTGTCAACTTCCCCGGCAGGGGCGTCTTCTTTGAAGATGGGATGTCCGTAAGGATTCAGATTCCAAATCCGTCACCATCCTGTGTTTGCAGGATTTCTTTTAACGTAGTTTACGAGTTTTAATAATGGAAAACAGAGATTACTGCCAAGTGTACTGGAATCCTGATCCTGAAGAGAGTGTTCCCGACTCTGACTCTGCGGCGTCTAAGATTATAAATGGTCGAGTTTCAGTTCACGGAATTTTAGCTTCTACAATGTCGGGTTCTACTGGTGGAGCTTTAGTCGGCGAAGCCCCAGCGTACTACCTTTGCGAAACTTCAGATCAATCAATAATTTCATTCAAGTTTTGTCCAATTGTTCAGATGGGGACAAAATCAACAGTTCCGTTTATTTTTAATTTAGGAGGAAACGGAATGCTGTTCCCTGACGGGGTGTACATAGGAAGGGATAAGCTAACTCTCAATGGCGGCGGCAATGCTAAAGGAGATTTAGTTAAGTGTGTGGCAATTCTTTACACAGGCGGAGCAAACGCGTAATGCCTGTTGTCACCCCAACTACTTTCTGGGCTTCGATTGGATTTATAGTTACAGCACTAGGAGGGCTGCTCTCAATGCAAACGGGTCATGCAAGTAATAATGGACATGACAGTCTTGCTGGTCGAGAAGACCTATCCAGAGCTGAGTTGAAGCTTGAGCGCGTAGCGACAGAAGTGAATCACCACACTCGTTTACTAGATGAGATGAGAGTGGAAATTAAAGATATATCTAGGCATCAAGCAGATGCCAGTAAAGAAATTCTGGAGGCCATCCGTGGCAACTAGTGGCGCAGTTACATTCTCTCCAGATGTCGGTGAGATCGTTGAGGAAGCATACGAGAGAGCCGGGCTTCAGATGGTCTCTGGATACGACCTCAGAACAGCTAGAAGAAGCCTTGACTTCCTGTTGATGGAATGGGCAAACAGAGGAATAAATCTCTGGTGCGTAGAAGAACGTGTAGAAAATATTGTGGCGGATCAATCTGAATACACTGCGATAAATGCTTCTCCGCTTGTTGCAGTATCCATACTAGAAGCAGTCCTCAGAACTGATTCTGGGAACGTGACTAAACAATCCGATTACGACCTTGCTCGGATATCCAGGGATACATACATGAGTATTCCTTCCAAGTTGACTACGGGGAGACCCACTCAGATTTATGTTGATAGACAGCAAGGGAGCATAAAGCTCAACCTGTGGCCTGTTCCTACCGACGCTACCCAGAAGCTTGTCTACACATACATAAGAAGAATGCAGGATGGTGGACCGGGAGGCACCTACGACCCAGATGTCCCCTCTAGGTTCTGGCCTGCTCTAGTGGCTGGTCTCGCATACAACGTGGCTATGAAGAAGCCTGAGGCAGCGAACAGAGTTCAGATGCTCAAGCAAGTCTACGACGAGCAATTCCAATATGCAGCAGATGAGGATAGAGAGAAGGCACCCTTAAGACTGTACCCCGGAGGATACAGCTAGAATGGGTTCGTTCGCGAAAGGCAACAAAGCTTTTGGCTTTTGCGACCGATGCGGTTTCCGGTACAAGCTACGGGAGTTGAAGACAGAAACTGTCAATCTCGCTAGTACCAACCTGATGGTTTGCCCTGAGTGTTGGGATCCAGATCAGCCCCAGAACATGCTGGGTCGATTGAGAGTGGATGACCCACAGGCGCTTCGCAATCCAAGACCCCTTGGCGGGGTTAGCGGTAGAGATCTCCCTGCTGCGTATCGATGTGATTTTTCGACTGGCACAGCCCAGACTGACCCAACCCGTATTGATGGATGGTGGGCAGTTAACGGAACATTGACTTGGAATCAATCCAGAGAAGCGTTGAACATTGTTGCGATAACAGATTCTGGCCCTAACCCTGGAGATCCATATATCTACAGAGGGTACAATGGCGGGAGTAAAACCCCTGACTACCTCAGCATAGACACTTCCGTATATAAATATGTAGTGACTCAGTTCACTGTAAACAATTACCCGTTGAAAGAAATTGGTGACTTAAACCCACCTGACGGGTTCCAAGGACAATTCTACTGGAGTACCAGCACAGATCCTTCAGACTCTGGCATATCAGGAGCCAAGTCCCAACGCTGCCAAAGCCAGCCTTATTTCAAGATTACTCAGCCTTCAGATGGATTTGCTCAATCTGATCGGGATATGGCTAGTACGTTTAAAATCGTGTTTGACATGACTGACGATCCAGAATGGACTGGCACGGTTTCAACAATAAGACTTGATTACTTCGATGCCAGACCGGGAGACTTAGGTGCTGGAGATATCGACGTTGACTACATCGAAGTGGTTGCATTTCACAACCCCGATCTCTAGGAGAAAACAATGCCCAAAGTAGGAATGAAGAAGTTTAGTTATGACGAAGCAGGCCAGCAGAAGGCCATGCAGGAAGCTCAGAGAACTGGTCTTCCGATTGAGCAGGATGACAAGAACTACGCACAGTTTGCTGGCGGAGGCTCTGTTAAAGGCCAAGGTTACGGCAAGGCGCGTATGCCTAAGGGAAAGAAGTAATTGGCAGCTTTTACTCTAGCAACACTACGGACAGCCATTGATGAATGGCTAGAGAATGACTCCTGGGGAACAACCTCCCAGAGAGACAATATCATTGTGTTGGCGGAGGAAAAGATCAACTCGACTGTAGGTATTGCTGGGTACAACACGGATACAACATCTGCGTCTTCATCGGCTGGTATCTTAATCGCAGCAGGGCACAACAGTATTGCAGCAATAACGGATACAGTTACTGGACCATTGTCTCCTTTGTATTTGAAGATTAGAGCCCACGCTGGAACAAAAGTAAATAACCCTTGGAAGTTTTTGTTACTTAAAGATTATAACTTCCTTCAAGAGTACGCTCCTGTTGACAACGAAACTTCTAGATCAGAGCCCAAGTATTACTCTTTCTATAATAATGTTTCTGATTCAGATAAGGCAACTGTAAACTTCGCTCCGTACTCTGATGGAATCTACGACTACGAGTTCAACTACTACTTTGAACCTGAATCTATCACCAAGGACGGTACTACCTCTAACGAAACTTGGTTGAGCAAGCACGCTAAAAACGCCCTCCTCTACGGATGTATCAATCAAGCATACATCTTCATGAAGGGCGATCCGAATCTGATTCAAGTGTACGATATGAAATTTATGGAAGCTCTCAAAGCTCTCGTTGTGATGCAGGGTGGAACCTTCCGAGATACTTCCTTTAACGATTCGGACAACGCTCCGAATATGACGGCGGCTCAATAATGGCTTCTACATACACTGATGGACTTGCGGTTGAGATCATCGGCTCTGGCGACAAGGCTGGCTCTTGGGGCGATGTCACAAACAATAACCTCAAGGCATTAGAGGAGGGTGTATCTAGATACGCTGAGATTGGCGCTGCTGGATCGAACACGTCCACGTTGAATATACCTGATGGTCAGACTGCTTATACGGATGATTCAAAGGGAAGATCTGCTGTAATTAAGTGGACTGGCGCTATTGCTTCTGGGGATAGCCATACAGTAACGCTTCAAGTTGGTGGAGCCGAAGCTACTCAAGCTAGATTCACTGCAATAAATGGGTTAAGCAGCAGTAAAGATCTAGTAATCGATACTGCATCAGGGACATCGCTCACAATACCTAATGGGTACTCTGCCGATATTCATCTAGACGGATCAGGAAACGTCGTCAATAGTTTTTCCGGGTTAGCAGTAGATAAGCTTGCGTTAAAGAACAACGAAATTATTTCAAACGAAACAAACGATCAAATTGTCATCGCTGCTGACACTGTGAAGGTTGGGGACGATGGAGCGGCAACGCTCAGCAGCAACGGAAACTTTGATCTAACACTCAAAACTGGTAACAGCACTACCGGATCCATAACCATAACGGATGGCAGTAGCGGAAACATTGACATAACTCCCAATGGTACTGGTGAAGTCAATATAAGCAGAGTTGATATCGATGCCGGAGCGATAGACGGCACAATCATCGGAGCCGCAGCCGCAGCCGCAGGCACGTTCACAACAGTAACGACACCAATCCTCACGGCTGCTGCCGCCCTTGGCATAACGACTGTATCGGACAACGATATAACCATTACGCCTAATGGTTCTGGCAAAACCGTGATGACGAAAGTCGATATCAATGGTGGTGCGATCGATGCTACTCCGATAGGCGCTAATTCCGCAAACACGGGAGCGTTCTCCACCTTATCTGCGTCAGGTCTCGTTACCGCAACTGCTGGAGTAACACTATCTACTAGCGGTACTCTGAATGTAGGTGCTCGCGGTATCGCGGATGCTGGGCCGATCGCTGGAGCTACAACGATCAACGCAAGTGGCACATCTACCTTAGCGGCGATTAACGCCAGTGGAAATATTGTAGCCAGTGGCAACTCGACGGTGAGGGCACACGGCCTGATAGCTGAGACAAGCGGCCTTCTCGTAAACGCAGGTGGATTAACCGTCAACGGGACCACTAACTTAAATAACGATGGCATCAATAATGCTGGATCGATTTCAGGTGCAACCACAATTTCAGCAAGTGGAAACATAGTTTCTCAAAGTGGAAACCTTCAAGTCTCTGACGGTAACTTAGGGGTCGGCGTTTCACCGGGCGGTGCAGGCAGCGGAAATATATCTGCCGATGGTTTGATAACCACGTCGGGAGGTATATCCACCACGGGATCTTCGACAATAGTCTCTGCTGGTCGGATCACATCTGGAGGTGGCTTGACCGCTGGTGGAACCATCACAGGCGCAACGACAGTAACTGCTAATACATTTGAAGGGGCGTTGACGGGTAATGTAACAGGAAATGCTAGTGGATCAGCGTTGACAGTTACTCAAGCTGCTCAGACGGCCATCACTTCTGTTGGAACTCTTACAAATCTTAGTGTTGACACAGTAAACATAAATAATAACACAATCAGAGCGACCGATAATCTTATACTCCTGGCCGACGATGGGTTGATTAGGCTTGATGATGTTACCATTAACGATGGTGTCGTGTCGTCAATAACGACGTTAACTGCCGATACCATTAACGGTGCGTTGACGGGTAATGTAACAGGGAATGTAACAGGTAGCTCTGGGTCCACGACGGGAAACGCAGCAACCGTATCAACCAATGCAGCCCTGACAGGCGATGTAGTAACCACTAGCGGAAACGCCACTGCGATAGCTTCTGGTGTGATTATAAATAGTGATATCAAGTCTGACGCTGCCATTGCTTATTCCAAGATGGAGGTGTCTGGAAATGCTCCTACTTGGAATCAGTCCACAACGGGACAAGCAGGAACTGTCGCAAATGGCGTTTACACTACGAGTAAGATTTCTGTCCTAGCGTCTACGACTTCATCAGAGTTAGCTGGTGTTATCTCTAACAATACAGGTAGTGGTTCCTTAGTCTTCGCTACTGACTCTGTCCTAGTTGCACCAAGACTAGGCACACCCCACAGCGGTGTAATGACAAACGTGACCGGTACCGCAGCCAATCTCACAGCAGGTACAGCAACCCTGGCTGTGAGTACCAATGGACTTAGAACAACTGGTAATACAGTTGTTGTATCTGGATCTTCTCAGCCTAGTGACGGTATGGTGTTGACAGCAACAGGCTCTGCCGCGGCACAATGGGAAGACCCCGTCGTAGGAGACATTACTGACGTACTTGGCGGGACTAATATAACTGTAGCTTCTAGTGGCGGTCCTCAGCCGACCGTGAACCTTGATGCCGCTGTGTCACTTGCTACCTCATTAACCACACCAACCGTTACTTCGACAGGTGTGCTTATCCTCGCTAGTGGCTCCAATGGAGGCATAGGTATCGCTCCGCACGGGACAGGTACGGTTCAGATCACATCCGGACTTAATTCTGCTGCCGTCACTGGAGGCATAGGGCTAACCGCCAGTAGCTCCAGAATCAATTTTGCAACCCAGTCTGCAACTTATAACAATAGCCTCATCACTTTCAGAGCTAAGGATGCTGCCGGATCTAATAACCTCCAGTTCGTCGTAAGCCAAGACGGTGCTTTTATTCATGAAGATGGTGGTCAGTATCTAAACATGAGTTCTACCAGAGGCTCAGGCGGGTACGGGCTTAGAGGGACTTCTGACGGCTCCACTAGCGGCACCCTGAACGCCTCGAACAAGAATGGAGATGGTTGGGGTGAGGTTTATCATGCAGGAATGGCAAGTGGGCAAGGTGCTTATTTCACAACCACTGTAGCTTTGAATTACAATGGTGAGCGAACCTTTACTTGCTTTGGCGGAGCAGTTCCTAAACTTATTAACTGTTATTTAGTATGCACGACTGATGACGCAGGCTACACCGCTGGTGATAAAGCCCAAGTTACAAGCGGTAATCAAACAGGAGCAAACGATAATTTTGTTATTGTTTTTGATGGTAGTGGCTCGAATGATTGCTCAATTGTCTTTGGGGCGAACATGAAACTGCTGAATCCGTCCAACAACAACAACACAACTCTGACAGAAGGTAGTTGGAACTTTGAATTTCATGCTTGGAAGTAGATAATGCCCTATAGGAAAGTCACATTCCCTCCTGGGATAAATAGAGAAGGCACCCAGTATTCCGCTGAAGGAAACTGGTTTGACTGTGACTTGATTCGTTTCCGCCAGGGTAGACCTGAAAAGATTGGTGGCTGGACAAAGTATTCTAGCAATGAGTTTCTTGGTATATCTAGATCCCTTATGAACTGGTCTTCCATCGGTGGTGCAAACCTGATGGCCGTTGGTTCAGACAAGAAACTCTATGTAGAACTAGGTGGTGTCTATCATGACATTACGCCGATGGACTACAAGTCTCAGGGCACTCTCACTACAGCAGCAGGGATAAATGATGCTGTAACCACTTTGCAGTTTGATTTTGCCGTTGTGACCGGCGACATCGTCAGGATGGGAAGTGACGCAAATGCGGTCGGTGATGAGTTAATCCTAATAGGTGCCGACGCCGCTGCCAACGTAGATACTACTTCGGCCACAAGAGGGTATGCAAACACTACAGCATCTGCTCACGCACTAGGTGATGCAGCATTCCTTCTTCAGAAGATAAGTAATCCCATTTACTTAATCCAAAACTCAACGACAGCCCTTATCCATTATCCAGCTCACCAACTTATATCAGGAGACTTTATAAATTTCCTGAAGATTGGTACTTCGCTTACGGGCATTGGGGCAATAAACAGAGATGATCTCTACTACCCAGCTCACGCTTCCGTTCCCGCAATAAATGGATACGACACCACCAGATCAACTCAAAGCTTTCCTGTCACGAAAGTTCTAACGAGTGATTACTTTGAGATCCGAATCTCTACAGCGCCGACCGGGCTCTCGAACTCAGCCTTGAATGGGAGCATATCCTCTAGTGATACAACGATAACTGTAGACGCATCTTCCGTTGCCTGGGCTGCTAATGATCTCGTCAGGATAGGCAGCGAGTATATAAAACTAGGCACTGCTAACGTAGCTAAGACAGTGTTCGAGAGTTGCTTGAGATCGCAGTTCGGATCAATGTCATCAGGGCACTCGGATGGAGCCTCAGTATCTGAGGTCGGGGCAGCGGCCAGCGGGCAAGGTGGCGACACCATCATCATGCGAGACATCCAAGCTTCTTCATCTACATTCTCTGAGTTCAGTGGATGGGGATCAGGAACCTGGGGCGGCATACCAACAGCCACTACATCAACTACGCTTTCAACTACGCTTTCATCTACAGCTACGTCTGCTTCGGTAGCTTCTACAGAGTCGTTTAGTTCCACCGGAACTCTACTGATAGAAAGTGAGCTGATAACTTTTACCGTGGCTGGTGGGTCCACAACTTTCAATCCTATAGTCAGAGAGCAAGGGGGGACGACGGGGGCTGTCCACTCTTCAGGAACCTCAGCCTTCCTCGTAGACCAATACTGGACCGCTTGGGGGGCTCCAACAGTTCCTATGGCTGATAGTACATACGCCTTGAATGTATGGTCACTCGATACATTCGGCGAAGACCTTGTAGCAGCCAAAGACAGGTCTAGACCGTACTACTGGAACACGTCCCTAAAGATGAGTAACGGGTATCCATACAGCACAGAATCAGATTCCAGTAATGACTACGCTTCTGGGATCATGCTTGCTGATGCAGTTCCGATGTCTTCCCTTGGCTTATCAACAGATGATGGTCATGGGGATGTTCCTGAGGAAGTAGGGTTCTTGATGACCAACCCTGCTTCCCGTCAGGTTATTGCCTTTGGATGCTCCGACACGTTCGGGAACTTCGATCCGATGCTCATTCGATGGTGTGATGAAGACCACCCCGGATCTTGGAATATGACAGACCAGAACTCTGCTGGCGGAGCGCCGCTCCAGAAGGGCTCTAAGATTATCGCTGCTGCCAGATCAGATCGTCAAACTTTGATCTGGACTGACAACGCTATGTACTCCCTTCAATACATAGGAGGAGACTTTGTTTTCTCCCTTCAGGAAGTTGCAGATGGCATATCGATATCTTCTAGGAACGCCCACAAGGCTGGGAGAGGCATTGTCTACTGGATGGGAGACAATAATTTCTACCAATCGGATGGTCGAACGGTACAGAAAGTTCCTTGCTCTATTCTTTCCAAGGTCTTTGAAGAGCTGAACTATGACAAGAGAGAAGTGGTGTTCTCTGCCATCAACTCTCTGTTCAACGAGATTATCTGGTTCTATCCTTCGGGTGATGAGACTGAACCAAACAAGTATGCACTCCTGAACTATGTAGACAACACATGGGCGTATGGATCTATGGCTAGATCGTCTTGGTCTGACTCTGGTTTGAGGGAGAATCCAAACGCATCTTACAATAAGGGGCCATACGACTCCGGTGTGTATCAGGGCATTGATCGATCCATTATCTACAACCATGAAGACGGTTACACGGACGACGAGTCAAAGATGAACTCGTATATTGAGAGCGCCTTCTTTGATATAGAGGATGGGGATCTGTCAATGTTTGCAGACAGATTCGCTCCTGACTTTAGAAGTCTTGGTAGTACTGCAAGCCCTGAGTTGACCGCAGTTTTAACCGCGAAGAATTACCCTTCATCTAGCGCCTCGAAGACGAGATCCCTAGCCCTCACAGAGTCAACAGAGTTTGTGAATACAAGGCTCCGTGGTCGAACGATGTCTATAAAATTCAATGATAATGAAGGCCCAAGCAACGCAGGCTGGGAGCTTGGTGATTCCAGAATACGCATCAAGCCCGATGGGAGAAGGTGATGGCTTACGAAGTCTACAGTAGGAAAGCAGATCCTTTTGGAAATCGCGAGGGAGATTCTATTTCTCAAGGATCTCCTTCTTGGGTTGCGGCAGAAAGCGTCATTAAAGGCGGGTCAGAACAGAAAATGGAATCTTCCCCGCTGTCGCAAGCTCAGTCAAGAACTGTCTATAAACAAGACAACAATCAGATCATAAAGCTTTCAATGGCTTTCCCGCCGATAGGTGTAGTGACTCATGGCTGATGGCTTCAAGATATTAGCTCAGGCTACTCTCACTAATACAGAGGCCACTATTTACGCAGTACCCACTCCCTCAGGAGATCGGTTCGCGACGAGAGGAAACTCTCAAGCTGTAATTTCTTCTATCATTCTTTGTTGCACAAATGATGGTGGTGATGCTGGACCGAATTACTCGATACGGGTTAAGCGATCAGGCGAAACGGACAACGCCAAGCAAATAATATTCAATGCTCAGGCGATAGCTATAAATGAAACTGATGTTCTTTCCTTAGGGATTGGACTTGTTTCGGGTGACTCGATAGAGGCTAGTTGCACTTCTGGTGACGCAGTTCAAATGAATATATTCGGGACGGAAGTTCTTTAGGTAATTATTATGATGAAAACTATGGGACAATTTGAAACAATAGAAAATGAAGGCCCTGATATCGATTACGATATGCCACCGATCACAGGCGCTCCGATGCCAAACGCAGGCATTAAAAATAAAACATTGGGATCTGTCTTCCCTGAAAAAAACGATGTATCCCCGAAGCAATTTTCGGATGCAAGATCTTCAGCCAAGAGGCTTAAGTCCTTACCGAAGAAATCTCCGCTTGGCCCGCTGACGGGAAATATGTCCCGCCCCTCTCCTTCGGGTCAACCCCAATCAGACCAGGGGGTGGGTATGGGTGATCGCTGGATGGGAGAACTTTGGCAAGGACTTACCATGGGCGAGACCCAGGAAGCGCAAGGTTACCGCGAGGGGTACGCAGGTGGCGGCTCAGTCGCAGGGATGGATCTATACAACCAGACCATGCAGGAGCTTGAGTCCGGTGGGATCGGTGGTCAAACCGAGGCACCTAATAAGGTGGGGATGGCCCATGGTGGGATGGTTGAGCAGTCTAGGGAAATTGCTTCCAAAGGTCGCAATGGCGACACCATGCTTATGCACATACAGCCTCAGGAACTTCAAGGTCTTCAAGCCTTGCTTGGCCCGGTAACTCAAAATCCAGAGACCGGAAACCCTGAAGCATTCGCTTGGTTTGCAGCCCTTCCGCTCCTAGCCCAGATGGCTGTAGCTGGGACTGCCGGAGCTGGTATCGGGGCTGGTATCGGGGCCATAGCAGGAGGCAAAGAAGGTGCCTTGCAAGGCTTAGCAATCGGCGGGATGGCTGGCTTGTCCCTAGGGCCGGGGATACTTGGAGCCGGTGCTGCTCCAGCCGTGGCTACTCCAGCCATTACTACAGCAGCTCCAGCCGTTGCATCATCAGCAGCTCCAACCGTCGCATCAGTTGCCCCAACCGTCGCAAAATTTTCTGCGGGCTTGGGGGGCACTGGCGCAAAAAACGCTGCCCTCTCTAGCACTCTGATGAATTCTGCTTTTCCTGTCCCTTCTTCATCTCAATTGATTCAAGGCGCAGCGGCTGGGTCTGGAGGCATATCTAATGCTGGGATGGCTAAAGCCGCCGCGACGGGTCTCTCTAGTTTGAGTTCGATAGCAGGTCCAAGGCAAAGTCCACAACCAATGAGCCCTTCCCCTCCCGCCGCTCCAAGACCGATGGGTCCAGTCCCAAGCCCTTACGATAAAATGCGTGAGCGGCAAGGCGGCTTAAGATCTCTCCCTGGCTCTAAAAGCGTTATCTAGGTAGGTTTTACAATGTCAAATCAAGAATATATTACTGAAGACACTGAGATTGACCTCGGTCTAGGCGAAAACTTCGAGCCGATCGGCGAGACTGAAGTATTCCAAACTCCTGATTCTGTCGGGATTGCGAGTCAGGTAGAGCCAGTAGAGCTAGACGAGCTTCTAACTCAAAATTACGATCCAAATAGTATAGATGATTACGACTTTCTTGATCCTCTTAACCCATCCTTTCGATTCCTTTCCCCGTCAGAAATAGGAACTCCCGAAGGCGTAGACCCGGTATACGCGCCAACTGAGATGGACCCATTCAGGCAAGACTGGTCTGAAGCAGAGTTCAGACCAGTCGCTGACTACACTGGTGAGTTTCTAGAACCCAACCAGATGAACATAGTTCAGGATGCTCAGAACTTTCTTTCTAACATAGAACTGACAGCTAGATCAGAGAATTGGAGTACTACTCAAGATTATCTAAGAAGTCTTGAGAATAGTAATCCTTTCGCATACAACCAATTAATTGAAGATTTCAATCTATACTCTGGGATATGGGATGAGTACGGGGACACTTATCAATTCCAAGTGGCTTTGAATAGATCGAATGAAGCTCCGAATGTTGATTTTGATCCGTCAGCAGTAACCGAAGTCGCTGTGCGCGCTGCTGAAGTTTTCAGGGATCAAGGAATTATTGATGGATCTACTTTCGCTGGCTTGATATCTAACGAAGAAGCCCTAGCCAACTGGTACGTTAATGTCCTTTCGGGCTCTTCTGGCATCACTGGTTCGGGCTCTTCTGGCATCACTGGTATAGAGACCGCTCCTGTCGCTCAGACTGGAGTGGATATCGACGGTAATCTACTTCGGTACACTCCGACCGACACTCAGCAGGCGTATGCATTTACTTTTGTTGTGGATGAAAATGGAGATAACATCCCGGTCCCAGCCATCCTTCCGGGTGAAATAGTGGTGACGGATCCGAATACCGGGGAGAGGTGGGCGCAGAATCAAAATGGAGATAGAAGAAGCCTAAATGACTTCCCTGATTTTTTTACTGGGGATTTTGCCGAAGTAAGTCCGCCGATCGAAAACAACGAAATAGTAGAGAGATCCACAGGTCGAACCTCTGACGGCACAATAGGCGACCTTGTTTATCATCCAAACGATCTGGGACAGACGAACGCTTACATCGTCGTTAATGGGATACAGGTTCCAGCTCTCACGGGAACTCAACAGCTAATTTCGGATGGCAGCGTTGTTGATTGGAGAATAGAGAATGGAAATTCCGTAAGGTTTACAGTTCGAGAACAAATGGCGTATCCGGATCCGTGGGGCGAAGTGAATACCAACGCCTCGACAAGCGACGGCGGCGGCAACCTAGACACCATTAGTGAAGACATCGACGGCGACGGAATCCTAGACCTAGTTAATGAAGACCTCAATGGAAACGGGGTGCTTGATCTGGGGGAAGACCTTGACGACGACGGCAACTTGGATGTTGCGGAAGACCTTGACGGCGACGGCATCTTGGACCTTGAGATAATTTCCCCCGGACAGAATGACTCTTCCGAATGGCAGGAAGGTATTAGAGGCCCTGATAATCCCGGCGGAATTTACTACCTAGCTAACGACCCGACTTTTATTAGACCCGTAGTCGATGTGCAAAGCCCTGACGGAAGCGGCTCTATCGCAGTACCCGCGCTGAGGACGGGGGAACAACTCATCAGCGGAGAAGTTTTTCGCATAGACCCGCTTACTGGTTCGGCTACTTTCGTCCGTAGCGGAGAATACGATATCGGGCCTGAAGACATTGTGGATCTTGATCCCGAGTCTGACACATATGGGCAGTTGATAAGCCGTAGCCTGGGTAGATATGCATGGGACGAGATTCCGCTGGACGCAGACGGCGAATATGATTTTGATTTTGATATAGGAAGAGCCGATCAAACTATTGCAAATCTATACCTCGATTCCGAAGATGGAACCCCGTCGATACTAGACCTAAATGTAGATTTAGCGAGAGGGTTTAACCAAATCCCTATATTCGACCCGGAACTTTTTACCATCCCGGCGACCCCGGAGGCTATGGCAGCAAATCCAAACAGCCCCGTAGCCTATGAAACAATTTTTGTTACTGACCCAGAATCTGGTGACACTTTTGAAGTCAAGAACGCTTATGTATTAAAGGATGAAGTATCTTTAAGTCGAGTTCAGTACGGTTCTGGCAATATCGTTGGCTACAGAAACGGAGGAAGAAATTTCGCAGTCTTCACGGGTGACGGAACAGAGATAGATCAGCCTTCGGAACAATGGTACCACGACAGAGCAGAATCTTTAGGATTCCCTCTCAGAATAGCCCGCTTCTTAAGTAAAGATTATAACGATTGGGACTTTGATTTTTCTAAAAACAAAGAGATTCAGGAGTTATTCATTGTAGGTTTGATTGACTACGCAGAACAAGAAGGGGTTGCCTTGGATTCTATTATTGACTCCGGCTTAGACCAAATCGGATCATACGATGATTGGTCTGAAGAGAGCGGCGAGCCGAAACCTTTTGATATTAAACATTTCATGTTGGGAACGGAAGACGCTGGTGTCGGGGAATGGGCAGGTCTTTTCGATGACTTAAACGGCTTTATCGAGGAAAGAGAGTTGGGAAGTTTCTTAACGGAAAGTCAACTGCTTAACAGAGATAGAGCCTACGGCCGAAACAATGAAAGTGGTGGGGCTGAAGGGAATCTTGCGAGGCTTGCGTTTGCTGCCTCAATATTCCTTAGGCCGATGCAGAGAAGAATTGATTCTATAATTGAAAACCTAGAAGGTAATCCAGTAGCCAGTATGATTGGAGATTCTTCTATCCCTTCGTTATACGTTAATAAACATAACCCGGTGTCTGGGTTTGATACCCCGAACGATATAGTAATAAATTTTCCCACAATCGATCCACCCCCGGAACCCGGCGTGAATCCTTCTGGTGGTCCATTGAATCCTGATGGATTCGAGACTGGATTTTCGGGGGGTAGCTCCGGGGTACCCGAATTTGCGGTTGGTGGATACATCGGAGGCATTGCCGGTGGTATGGATGACACAATACCAGCGACAATAGATGGTCATCAAGAAGCCGCTTTGTCTTCAGGTGAGTTTGTAGTCCCTGCTGATGTCGTATCTCATCTTGGTGATGGCAATAATCAGAATGGAGCTTCTAAACTCTACGGTTTCCTAGATCAGATCAGGTCTGTAAAGACAGGATCCACAGAGCAACCCGCCCCGTTAGACGACGGGATAATGTCGGGAATTGTTGGAGAGTATTATGGGCGGTAGCAGCAGTCCCGGAACCCAAAGGACTATTAACGACCTACCTGAATGGTCTAAGCCTTATTGGAAAAGCATTGCGAGTCAGGGCGCTTCTATAGCAAACCAACGGTACACACCGTACAGGGGCGAAAGGATCGCCGGGTTCAACCCGATGGAGGAGGAATCTTTCCGGGGTGTGCAATCAATTTACGATGCTGGACCGCGTCCGGAGCTTGGTCAGGCTCAGGGTATTGCTCAAAGAGCTTCTCGGGTTGGATTTAATACTCCTCAGTTTCCCGATCAAGCTCAAAAGTACATGAATCCGTATTTAGATAATGTGCTTGACCAGGGCCGATCTCGAATGATGCGTGATTACAAGGGCGCTCTAGGTGATGGGCAGAGAAGATCTTCTGATGCTGCCATACAAGCCGGGGTCATGGGTGGTCGAGGAACCCTCATGGGAGCCAGAGAGTCTGGCAGAATTTCGGATGAAGCCTTCAGGGGAATGCGAGAGTTTGAAGCCGACACTCGGTTCAGAGCGTTCGATCAAGCCCAGCAAGCTTTTGGTCAGGATGTACAAAACAGACAGGCAGGAGCAAGGATAGGTCTAGATGCAGGGACTCAGCTTCAGAATCTTGCAACCTTGCAACAGACTCAGGCTTTCGAACGTATCAACTCCCTACAGCAGGCGGGTGTACGAGGCCGAGAAATGCAACAGGCGATTAGGGATCAAGCCTACAATGATTTCTTAGACCGGAGAGACTGGAAATCTAATAAGCTTAAGGAGTACGTTGGTATTCTTGGTGGAACTCCATACGCTTCAGCAATGAATACAACTCAAAGCACTAGCGGTGGTGGACCGGGAGCCGGTCAGACAATCGCAGGATTGGGCATCGCTGGCCTTGGCGCTTACGGCGCTTACGCGAACAGTTAAGGAAAATTATATGAGTGCGAACCTGCTGGAACTACAAGAGATGCTCAGAAATATCTCAATGCCTGAAGTGCAAAGTGTTGCTTCCGGACAAAGCGGCAAGGCCAGCCAACTTCTCGCGATGGATGAAATAAAACGACGTGGCGAGATGATGGCTAAGGAGAAAGGCCAAGAGGCTGGCGAGAAGGCACAAGAACCTCCTATGGTTGACCAGTTCCTCGCGGCCTCTCAGCAGATGATGGGACAGCCTGCGCCTATGCCGCCTCAGATGGCTCAGGCGATGCCTCCCCAGATGCCTCCCCAGCAGCAGGGTATTGGCTCAATGGTGCCCCAAGCTCCCATGCCGCAGCCGCAGATGCCTCCGCAGATGGCTATGGGACAGCCTCCTCAGCAGATGCCTCCTCAGATGATGGCGAGTGGTGGCAGGGTAGGCTTTGCTGGTCCGGGTGGATCTTATGTAGGAGACCCGCAGGTGATGGCAAGCCTGGATAGTCAATATCAAGCCTTGCAGAATCTTGACCCGGAGAAGCAGCGATACGTTGCTTTAGTCAGAGAAGCAGCAATCGCTAATGGAATGGATCCTGATCGGGCGGTAGCTCAGATCATGCAAGAGTCGGCGTTCGATCCGAATGCGGTGTCCTCAGCCGGAGCGAAGGGCCTTGCTCAGTTTATGCCAAAAACTCAACCAGAGGTGGGCTTAGAGAATCCATTCAATCCCGAGGAAGCCGCAAGAGCTTACGGCGTATACCAAAGCAGGATTAACAAAATGTTTCCCAACGACCCAGCTAGGCAACTAGCGGCCTACAATGCCGGAATGGGAAGAGTGGACAGAGAATTTGGTTCTGAAAATTGGGATGTCCCGGAGGCGGATAACTACATCGCGAGGATTGCCGGGCTTACTGATCGAATCAAAGCTGGTCAGCAAACTGGTGAGGGAAACAATTCCCTTTTAGACAGCATCAACACGGATCCAAATGTCGCTCCCCCCAGAGAGAGACCTACTAACGCATTCCAGGCGTTGATAAGGGCTCTTTCGAATCGGGAAGATTTTGAAAGAGACAGAAGGAGTCCCCCTGTCGAAGATGTTCCCATGTCCGAGGGAGAGAAAAGGCGTCTGCAAATAGTTGGCGCAGAAAGAGTCTTGCAAGCACAGGATTTACCCAGCGTCGTTTCGGGCGGAGAAGATATTAATCTAGCCCAAGAGTCTCCGGCAGTACGAAATTACATAGCCAACCTTAGGGTTCAGCAAAGTGTAGAAAATCTTCAGAACAACCCCCGCGCCGGATTGAGCGGAAGTCATCAAGATGAGAACTCTGCACAAGCAGTTCTGCGGAACTATTTTAAGAGGGGTCAGCCCCCCACCGATATTGTTGATACTGCTGATGTTGTTCTTGAAAACTCCCCTAAAGCTGAACTGACGGATGAAGAGAAAGCAGCACAGGCAGACTTGAGATCTCGCCAAGACTTCACCCTTGCGTTAGGCGAACAGGGGGAGAAAGATACGAAGAAGCGCGATCTTTCTGGATTATATAATGCCATGATGCGTGGTGGACTTGAGCTTGCTTCGGGTAAAAGTATCGGGGAATCTGGCATCGCTGGGCTGGAGTCAGCGACTACCCAAGCTCGTTACGACAGGGAACAAACCAGAGAGGAAGCGGCTCAGGCTTTCCGGGAGAAATATGGTGAATCCCAGATTCGTTACCAAGATGCTAGATCGAAAGACTTGGCCCGCGACAATGCTTTCTTCAGGACGCAGGCAATAGAATCATTAAGTGACAACGTGGCATTCACTATGTTGAAACCCGGTACCGATGAATATGAACAGATGATCCAGAACGAAGTATCGAGACTTAGAAACGGAAGTGCTTCTCAAATAAATACAGAGGCGTTCTCTCCTACCTTTTGAAATTGGAACATTGAATAAATGGCTTGGATAGAAAATGAAGCAAATGGTATCTCTCTTCCCTCTGGAGAAGTTGCGTCTTTCCCTCCCGGAGTGACAAGGGAACAGGCTTATGCTCAGTTAAGATCTGAGAAGCCTGATCTTTTCGAAAAACCGTCTGGGTTTATCGCTGGTCTTAAGTCAGGTGCGGCTGGTTACGCAGGCACTATTTCCTCCATTCCCTACGCGGCTGTAGGTGGTATTGGGTCTCAATCTGCTTTGGACAAAGCAGGTGAGATATACAAAAGTGCAGGGGATGCGTCGAGGGAGGCACTTCCAGAACCTGTTCGCTATCAGGATGTATTCGAAGACTACGAAAACGAAGGTCTGTTGGAAGCCGCCAGTACAGCCTGGGATTTCACAAGGGAAACACTAGGCACAAACCTTCCGCAGATGGCTCCGCCGTTCTTGGCAGCTAAAGCGGCTGGATCCGATCTAGTTGCTAAGTCAAGAGTAGGCAGAGCTACAGGGTCTGTCCTATCCAGATTTGCTCCGGCTTTTCGCGCGAGCATGGCTGGAGCGCGGGCAGGTGCTTCCGCTCCTGCGCCCCCGCAAGTCAAGGCAGTCCTAGCGGTTGCTGGTGGAGTGCTAGCCGCAGGCGTACCTTACTTCTTCGGGGAAGGCTTGCAGAGACAGTACGAAGTGGCTTCCGAGGATGGAGGCAAGGTAACCCCAGACGACATTGCTGTTTGGAAAGCTGCTCTAGCATCTGGCCCCCAGGCTGCGATGGACTTCATATTTGTGGCTTTGACCGGCGGCATAGGCAGGGGCGCTCAGACTGTTGCTGCTCAAAGCCTAAAGCAATCTCTCGCTGCCACTACAACTAAAGTTGGGAAAGCAACTCTTGGAAAGACTATAGGCAAGGGCGCTGTAGAGTCTCTGACCGAATTCCCCACAGAGTTGATGCAGACTGTTCTCTCAAGGGCTCAGGCTGGAGAATCGATTAGTTTTGAGGACGTAGGTTTTGTCCAAGAGATGAAAGACACTGTTGCGGGCGTGGTCCCTATCGTTGGCGTACTTGGCTCAGCCGGTACATACAGATCTCATCGAGCCAATAAGAGGGCTGAAAAGAACTGGGAGAAGATGTCAGACAAGGAGCGTAGGCTCCGAAAGAGTCAGGACGAGGCGAGGGAACTTTCTAAGCAGAAAGATATCGAACGTGCCGAAGGTATCCAAGTTAGGAACGAAGCTCGATGGAACACTGCCAAGGAGCAGGCCATCGCTAACAACGACTCGATAGAACTAGCTTCTCTCCAAGCTCAAGAAAACACCGCAGTAGAAATCCAAGATGTTATCGAAGCTGCTGACTCTAGAAACATCCTTACAGAAGATGACGGGTTTCGCGTATTTGTTCGTAACCAAACAAATGGAAGAACTTCGAATATTCAAGAAACAAATAGTGCCGAAAGAAGGAGGATCAGATCTGTTCTTTCCGGTCTGAAAGTTCAAGAGTACGTCGAGGAAGATGGCGGAGCCTCGATGCCAATGTTCACTCGTGAGCAGTTCGTCAAGGCGGTAGAAGGGACTCGCAATTCAAAGTCTATCGATACTGACTCGGTACGCCAAGCCCTCCGCATGGGCAACACTAATATCGACAAGGCTATCTCTCTGAGTATTGTCCGGGCAATGCAAAGCAGGGGCTACGCTCAAAGAGTGAGAGGGAAAAAAGGGAAGAGACCTCTTCGCTCAAGGAAAACTCCTTACAATGAGAGTCAATACGAAGAGCTTCTTGCAGTTGGTCAAGAGAATGGTCGCATTATCCAAGGTGATTTTGAAAGAATCACAGGTGAGTATGGATCAAAACCTTACAAAGAATTTATTTCCGACATGCGAGTCAGGGGTAATCTTCCCAAGGTAGATAAGGTTAAGGGCGTATTTACTCCTACGACCTATCAAGATATCCAAGAAGCAAACGACGGGAGAACTTTAAAAGTTGGTGATTACGATGTAACCGTCGAACCTTCTCGCGGATATTTTGTTCGCGATGCGAATGGCGAAATAGTTGATGGGGCTACAAACGCCACGGAAGCGAAGAATACCGCGAAGAGACTTCAGCACAGGAGCAGGACTTACGCGGTCAAGAAAAACGGTCAGGTCTTAAAGAATTATAAAAATAAAAATAATGCTAAAGCCTTTTCAGATATCCTTGAATCGGAAGATCCGAACGCAAGGGTAGAGGTTATTTCTAATCCGCCTACCGCTTTCTTTGTAGACAAAAATAAATCAGACGGGTTTGCTACAAACGAAAGAGTGAGCGAAGAGAACGTGACAACTTCCGTACTTGAGTACGGGTTCTCTCCAGACCAAGAGACCGCAAAGGTTTTGATGGAGAATAGAGCGGCAGAGCTTAACCCCGGAACTGCTGAGTGGGATGTTCGAAGCGTCGAGGAAAAAGCCCGGACGAAACAGAAGCTGGAAAGTACTGTGTCAGGGTTAGGCGGCAGGCTAGATGAAGCTCAGCGGCAAGAGTTCACCACCCCTGATGAAGAATTAAGCTCTGCTCCGGGAAGAAGGATAGAGGGGGATCAAACTCAGAGGAATCAAACGATTCTCGACGAAGTAGAGCAGGCGTTGATTGACGGTGGTGTCAATGAAGATGTTGCTGCGAAAGTGATTGACGAATCCGTTAATGCTGAAGGATTTTTTGACCCAGATCTAGGTGGTCTTCGAACGATTGCCGTAAATCTGGATCACCCAACCGTGAGAAACGCAGAGACTGAAGCCGAACTTCGCTCTGCTGTCCGTGGGATTGTCAACCACGAAGTCGTCCACGCCATGCGAGACCTTGACTTGTTCACCATGAACGAGTGGAAGGCTCTGAAGAATGCGACTCTCCGCGTCAAGAACCGTGACGGTAAGACTTTCATGGAGGCGGCGCAGGAAACGTACAAAGACATACCCGGCTATGAGACGATGGAATCGAGAGAGGAGGAGGCGGTCGCTGAGATGTACCGCCAGTTCTACTCAGATCCAAATGTCCGTAGACAGATCGCAGGCCAACCAAGAACTCTTATTGAGCGAATAGAGAGATTCATGGAGAGACTTGTCAACGCTCTATCGGGCATCGGATTTGACGATGCTTCTACTGTGATTGCTAACACCGGCCGGATCCAGAGTAGATCCCGGAATGAAGTCAGAACTCTTAAGGACACCGAAGCTCAATCGCAAGGAGGTGCTGCTCCCGTTCAATCAGTTAACAGGCAAGCACAACCTCAAGCAGCAGAAGACGATCAGGATCAAGAGCGCGCCCCCCTGACGAGGTATTCAGTCACTGGGCCTATGATGCTCGGTGAATTTCAAAGAAGGGAAGAGGATTCCGACAAGAGATTCCAAGATGAGTACAACGCCGATAACCAGAAGAGGTCTGTGGCTGGTTCGAGGTCTTCGATCCTGACAGTCCCCGGCGACTTTATCCCGTCTGGGATGGCGACGAAGTTCTCTGTTACGCCAGAGAGTTCAGATGTATCTGATTACTTATTGTCCAAGGACGATGTCGAGAAATACAAAGTTCGCGATCTCCAGAAGATCTTGCAATACACTGGATCAGCGGTTCTACCAGATAAAACTAGTGACTACCTAGATCTAATAAATTCAGAAATAGAGCTTGTGTTTAATGGCGCAAATAAATTCGAGATGGCGATTCCAGTTTCTATTGAAAATTTTATTTATGACATAAGGACTAAGGATAAAAGTGCTAGAGATGGATCTTCTTTGTACAGAATGGACGGGTCTTCTTCGTATATATCTCAAGATCCGGGAGTGCCTTTCCGATTCGCCGAAGACTTCAGACGTAGCGCCAAGCGAAAGATAGATTCAGATATAGATAACTCCATGGGAAACAGAGTCATCTCTGCCGTTCAAGAGCAAGATGCGTTGAACGATCTAGAAGGGGAAGGAACTTTAGAACTTATCTCTACTAATCCGAACAACGCTACGATACCTGTGCCGTTGATCGTCGTCATGTCCGATCTCGGAAAAATCACGAGGATGATAGAGAAGGGTCAAGCATTAAGTAAAGAAACAATAACCATGCTTCACGCTAGGTATGTTAGTCCTGTGTTGGACGACTTCAAAGACGGAGGAGGTCTAACGGCTTTGACGAGAAACATGCTTAGAGCTTCTGACATTAGTGAAGATGGAGTCGAATCTTCTTTCAGGTATCAAGATACGCCACTGCTCGGAAACCTTAGCTCTTCGGATTTATTCACCCTAAACCAAACGAAAATCTCCGACGCAGCCCGATACGGCGAGATATTAGAAGCTTCTTTGTTTCCGGACGTTGCTGACCTTGCTGTCTCCATACCATTCCAAAGAGCTTACGCTTCTATATTCTCTTATGTATTTGAAAAGACATCGAACAGAAGCACTGTCCCCTTGTTCAGAGGATCTTCTGTTTCAAGGTTTATGTTTGACTTATCAGCAGCACCGGAAGCTCAATCAATACCACAATCCTTTTATGATTCTGACCGACCTGCTATCGAGAGGGCGTTGGAATGGTCGAAAGGATTAATTGGGAGAACTATATCAATAGACGGAGTTGGTGAGCTTAGCACTGACGCTGAAACGGTCGATTCTTACAGCGAAGGCATAATGTTTTTCTTCCCGACTGGATCTGTAATGCAACAAGTACCGGACAGTAGCCTGCATGGGCATGAGCGCGGGACGTTTACTTCCGGCAGATTCGAAGTAGGAGAAATATACCCCTACTACAACGCTATAGAGTACGCGCAGGTACAAAACCAATTCTTTGGCAACGCGTTACTTGAAGCAGCATCAACGCCTAAGACACCAAGCACCGTCACTGGATTGATGCCACGTCTTAATGATGACTTTGGTTCGATGGATCAAGATCTTTTCTCTGAAGATTTCGACGTATCTGAATCATCCCAGAAGTGGACCGAAAAAACAATGCGTGTCTCGGAGGGAGCTTACGGGCGTCAGGACGAAAGCGATTCGACAGGTAGACATTACCTTCATGGTGTTATCGTCGAGGGTATAAACATACTAAATAATACGGCATCGCAAAATTTAATTTTTGATCGAGATATAGACCCTTCGTACCAGAGAAGTGGATACTCGGCTGATAGGGATGCCATTGATTCTTATATTGAATTAACGATTGCGCCTTTGGGTTTCTTGGATATCAAAGCCGAAGATGAGCTGATACGAAGAATTTTCGAAGTGTATCTAGAAAAGTATCCGGCTGCTACCGAAGTGTTCTCGGCGATTAAAAGTCTGACAAACCCCGTAGACACACCAGTTCGTAATCAAACCGAAGCTGACGAAGCTCCCTTTCCTCCCCAAGGAACCGCTGCCGCCCGAGCGGAACTCTCCGAATTCATAAAAAAATATTACCCAACAAATAGCAGGGTTGGGGGTTCAGCCGTTGTGATAAATGCGGCGTTGGATTTTTTCAATGGGAATAAGTCAATGAAAGATGACGGCTTGCCCCTCAAGGAAAAAAGGTCAAACGCTCCCCAGCGAGGAGCGTTTGTAACTCTCAAGCAACTTTCTAACAAGGTCGAATCCTTTGGTGGAAAGTTTATCAATGATGTTGAACTTGGGAGGACGAGATCCCCTGTTCAAGATTGGCTGAGGGTAAGGAAGTGGTCGATAGTTAATGTTGACGAAGGGAATTTCCAAAACATTGGAGAACAGGCTGGATCAAACGAAGGGGGTATGTATAGAAATGAAGAGACCGGCGAGCAATATTACGTCAAGACTCCTAGAGATCCAGAAATCGGTAGAAATGAGATACTGGCTAGTAAGCTTTACCAACTTGCTGGTGTCGAGATTGCAGACGCAAACCCTGCGGTAAGAAATGGAGAGTTCTCCGTCGCCTCTACTTTTGTCCCTGGACTAAGCATGGACGAGATGACCCTATCGAGCGAAAGAGTGCCGGGCGTGCAGGAGAACTTCGTTGTCGATGCTTGGCTTGGGAACTGGGACGTAGTCGGACTTGAATTCGACAACCTTCTCCTCAAGGATGGGCGAGGTATTCGGATCGATCCGGGCGGGACGATGGCCTACAGGGCGATGGGAGGTCTTAAGAATAATATGAGAGAGGGCCTATGGGGTCCAATGGCAGACGATGTTGACTCCATGAGAAATCCAGATATTGCCTTCGAAGCATCCCAAGTGTTTGACAAGGTCACTAACGAAGACCTTGTCAACGGGATTGACAAGGTACTTAATATACCTGCCGACGCTTTGGCCGATGCCGTTAATCAATTTGGTCCGATCGAAGAATCCCAGAAGCAAGAGTTAATCCAAGTACTAGAGGGAAGGAGAAGAGATCTAGGCTCAAGGAGAGCGGATATTATTGGGGATGATAGTCCTGCTGCTCAGTTTATTTCAAGCGAAAGCATGGGCAAAAAGTTTTCCTTGACGAATCTGGAATGGGAGGGGAAGGGCACAGACAGGCAAGAGACAAGCGCCGTTGATTCCTTCTCTCACGAACAAGCCCTTCGAAAAGTCTCAGAGTCTACCAACGAAAAGGGAAAACAACGAGATATAAGAATCGTCAAAGCCCTTAACAAATTTAAAACATCCCCCACATTCGACCCTTCTGAGATTACTCCTAAGGAATGGGGAACAGTTGACAATATTGATGAGCCGTCTTACGGCGTTGTTGTCAAAGACAAGGAGGGAAATGTTGTACTGCGAGAGGTCGCCAACTTCTACGATGGGTATCACTGGAGTGTTGCGAAGGGCAGACTAGACATAGGGGAGTCTCCACTAGAAACAGCGGTCAGAGAACTCAGGGAAGAAACTGGTATCTCTGAAGAAACCGTTCCGGGGTTTAAAATCATAGGGGCTCTGCCGGGGCCTTACTCGTCCGGGAATAGCGACACATATCTTTACGTCGCCGAGATCGACGGGAGCAATTCCGTAGGTGGGGATCCTGACATCTCCCAATATGGCGAGAACTTGCTTAGGGATACCCCTGGGTTCATACCAAGGATATCAAAAGACAAGCCTACTATATCCGCCGACAGGGCAATCATGGATGAGATATCTCTGCCGATTGCTTTGGGTGAGAGGAAACCCAGGAAGCTTTCCCTGAGCAACGCTAGCCGAGTCGAGCTTACCCAAGGGTCCGCGACTACTAAAGGGGACAGGCCCTACGAGTTACTTCAAGCAGTCGTCACACCACCATTGGTTCACAAGAGCCTTTGGGACGCTATCAAGGATGTGTTAACGGATAGACCTTTGGCTTGGTTCAAGCAAAAGTTTATAGATAAATATAAAGGGATCGAACTACTTGTTGAGAAGGCGAGGGCTCTCAGGGGTGATGACAGCTATCTGCTCGCCGGGGTGGATGCACTTAAGGCGGCTTATCTTTCCGATAAGAGTAAGGGAGTTACGCAAGAAGCAATCACGTCAGGGCAAGTGTTCTATAAGGATGGAATAGTCAGGGTAGACTACAACAAGAAGGGGCTAATGGAGGTTCTTCAACCTTTATTCGACAGAGATACCGAAACAGACCTTCTGAGAGATTGGCATCTGTGGATGATAGCTAACAGAGAGGGTCGCTTTGAGAAGGAAGGGCGGATGGTTTCTCTCTCTGCTCAAGAGAGAAACACCATACTCGAAACGGCGAACAGAGAAGGATGGACTGAGATATTCGAATCCGTAAATAGAGACTACCAAGGATGGAATGGAGCGGCGGTTGACCTAATGGTAGACACCGGGGTCATAGATAAAGCGATGGGGGAAATATTCAAGAAGTACGGGGATTACATTCCGTTCTATAGGGAATTCGAAGGGGAGGCTAGCGAGAGACTAGTCGCCAGTATCCAAGACCTTGTTGGTGAGGAGATGGACTTGATGGAAGCCGAGGGTCGCATACCCCAGAGGTCTTCTGCCCAGAAGGCTAGAATGCCTTCTATGTTTGGTTCAATCACTGGGGTCAAGCCTCCCAGGAAAGCTAAGGGCGGCGATTCGATGGTCGTAGATCCCCTTACTGGGATGATGCGAAACATGGAGGCTGCGATAACGAGCAGCATGAAAAATATCGCAGGCACCAGAGTGATGGATGATGCTGTTCTTGTCGGGATGGCTGTGGAAGTTGATGAACAGGACAAACAAGCGGACACTCATGTTGTCCGTATAGCTGGAGAGAATCGCTACTTTAACGTAGCCGACCGACTACTGCATGATTCCCTCACGGGAATGACCGAAGGACATATTAAGTATCTGAATTTCTTTGCAGCCCCGGCCAAGTTCCTAAGAGAGATGGTCACTAGGTCTCCCGATTTCATCATGGCAAACTTGTTAAGGGATTCTCTCTCCACATGGTCAACGCATGGCGGAACAACGCCTATCGTAGATACGATGAAGCACTTCTTCTCATCGGCAGAATCTGAATCTTCCTTAGTCCTTCGGAGTGCTGGGCTTCTCACTGGATTTGACAACTCAGGAACAAGCAAGGATATATCTAAAAAGTTCTCGGACAAGTTGAGGGCTCAGGGCCAAACTCCCGGAAAGAAGATTCCCTTCTGGTCATCAGCTACAAAGCTTTGGGAGTGGAGCGGGGACGTTTCCACTAAGTCAGACGGGGCAACTCGACAATCTGTGTACGAAAGTGTATTGCAAGATCTTCTGGAGAAGGGTGTCTCACGCGGACAGGCTGAGGCCGAAGCCATATATCAAGCAGCGGAGGTAATCAACTTCTCAAGGAGAGGGAACTCCTCACTCGCTAAGATTATTACAGCAGTCATACCATTCCTTAATGCTCGCGTCCAAGGTCTCGACAAGCTATGGCAAGCTGGCAAGGGGAAGGGGGCACCGGGGAATACGCTCCAGACCAGAAACCAAGCATTGATAGGCTTCATAAGCAGGGCATCCCTTATCGCTACCACATCTCTTATGTATGCGGGTATGATTGAAGATGAGGATGAATACAAGGCGGCGTCTTCCGCAGTCAGGGATGATAACTGGATCATCCCTGGATGGGGATCCTTCCCAGGATTTAAGATCCCCATCCCATTCGAAGTCGGATTCTTATTCAAGACTATCCCAGAAAGGCTCTATCACCACTACAGTGGAGACCAAACGTACAAGCAAACGGTAGATGCAATTAGCAGAGGGGTAACATCAACTCTCGAATTCAACGTGCTTGGACCACAGATAACTAAACCTGCGATGGAAGCTATGATGAATCATTCTTTCTACACGGGTACGAATATTGTTCCTTGGTACTTGGAAGACAGAAGTCCAGAGGACCAAAAGAGGCTTAGCACCAATGAACTTGCGGTCTGGATTGGCGATGTTTTTAATGTTTCCCCGATGAAGACTGAGCATGTGTTGAAGGGGTACACAGGAACCCTAGGTGGATACATACTGACAGTTGCAGACTGGGGAGTAAGAAACCTGAAGGGCCTCCCGGGCAGGCCGACTCTCCGCGCAGACCAGATGATGGTTGCTAGAAGATTCCTACAGAGTGGTGAAGGTTCCAGAGGAGCGATTTCTGAGTGGTACGAATTTAGAAATGCCACAAAGGGAATTCTACAATCTTTCAATCAAGCTAAAAGAGATGGTGATTTCGAATCAGCTCAAAGGATATTCGAAGAAAATGCTGGTGTTATATCAACTAAGCCTGTTATCAATTTGATTGATAACAAGTTAAAAGAACTTAGTCGGGCAGAGAGGTATGTCTTGCTTGACCCAAAAACGGATACGGATCAGAAAGCTGAAGCGGTTAAAAGAATAGACAGCTTAAGGAATTTACTGCTATCTAATTCTAAAGAGATCATGAAACAAGCAGACTTGTCTCCTAAATTTCCATTCCCGATGTCGATCTTTAATGATTAGAAAAAAAGAAGGAGTATTGGTAAATGGTTTAAAGCCTGAGATTTTGTTTGGATTGCAAATTGCTGAAGGGTATTTCGAGAGCATGGGTATATCCGAAGTGGTAGTAACCTCGGTAGTAGATGGGGTGCATAGTCAGGGGTCACTCCACTACGTTGGGTATGCTGCCGACCTTCGCATCTGGGCAATAGAAGACAATGAACTAGATGAGTTCGCGAGGGGCTTATCAGAAGAACTGGGCGTCGAGTTCGATGTGGTATTAGAGACAGACCATATCCACATGGAGTTCCAACCCAAGAGGAGATAGTATGGATTGGATTATTGGTAACACTGGAAGCATCTTGGATATTATTCTTCAACTAGTTGGGGCTTTTTCCATCATTAGCACTATGACACCGAACGATGCTGACAATCGCATCGCGGATAATCTTTTGAAGTTCATCAATTTAGTTGGCGGTAACTTCGGGAAGTCCACTAACGCATAATGCTAGAAATTATTTTAGGTTTCATAGCCCTTGTTTCCGTTGCGATAACCTTCGGGTATCTGCATGGTAAGACCAAAGAAAGACTTGGCGGCGAGATGGCAATGAGAAAATATTCAGAGGCTTCTTCAAGGAAGGTCATTCGTGGAATTGAAAAACTCATGGTGCCTCGTCCTACTCGCAGGGTATTGCTTAAGCATTGGAATGAGCGGTTGCGTAAAGCAACCTCTAGAGATGTTGATTCTTCCTTGCCCGATTCCGACGAAAGAAGCGATTGAATCACTCAACTTCGATGAAGTTCCGTATCCGATTGTCGAGTATTTAAAAGATCTCGATGTCTACTGCGGGATGATCGACAGTTTCAAGGAGTAGGATGCGAGCCCCTGTGCGAAAGCGCGGGGGCTCTCTTATTTATGTCCACTAAAAAAGAAACAGAGTTTAGTGTGAATGCCGAAAAAATCCGGAGAGACATTCATCAATTGAAACCCCCACCACCATACAAGAGAGCGACAAAGAAACCGACCTTGGGAAAAAGCATACTAGTGATACCGGACAGTCACGCAAAACCCGGCGTACCTAACCAAAGGTTTGAATGGCTAGGGAGATTAGCAGTAGACATGAAGCCTGATTACATTGTTAATCTGGGAGACATGTGGGACATGCATTCACTCAACTCATTCGACAAACCAGGGAGCAAGTCATTTAACGGATCATCCTACTGGAAAGATATAGACGTTGGACTGGACGGCATGCTCAGGTTTCACTTGCAGGTAGAGAATTACAATCACGGAAGGAAGAAAGAATCTAGGTACGAGCCGGAGAAAATATTCTGTATCGGGAACCATGAAAACAGAATTTCTAAATTCATAGAGTCTGAACCAAGATTCGAAGAAGTGATATCCCTAAAGGATCTTAGGCTTAAGGAACTGGGATGGGAAGAAGTTCCATTCCTTGAAGTTAAGGAAATTGAAGGGTGTTCCTTCTCTCATTACTTTACATCTGGAGTTATGGGTAGACCCATTTCAGGTATGCACCAAGCCGCCAGTCTCGTGACGAAACAATTCGGAACCTGCATACAAGGGCACACCCACACCTTTGACCATTCTGTCAGGAGTGATAGCGCCGGTAATGATCTTCATGGCCTTGTCGCTGGTTGCTACTTTGAACACCACGAAGGGTGGGCTGGTCCGGCAAACCATATGTGGCGGCGGGGGGTAGCCATGCTTCACAACGTCAAGGCGGGAGATTTTGATGTCGAATGGATTGGTATCGACCGCATCAAATCGGGATACGCTTAGCACGTTAATGAGTAGGCTCGGCGGGACTTGAACCCGCGACCTTACGCTTATAAGACGTATGCTCTAACCATCTGAGCTACGAGCCCATCCTTTGTGCTTATCTTACGATCCTCTCCACAGCAGTCCGAATCAGGTGGGCAATCGTAACGCCCTCTTCCTTTGCCAGAGTGCGGAGCTTTTTTATATTAGCCTTCGGCAAAAGCGCACTTTGCATCTTGTGAGAACCGGGCTTTCCAAGACATGGTCTACCTACTTTGTTCTTCTTCATTTGAGAGCCTTCTTTCTTCTTCGATCAAGAGCCTTCGCTCAATGTAAAAAATTGCTTTGGATAAATCCGATACGAAAGAACTTTTCCTACCGGCTCTGGAAATATATTTGAGCGCGTTGCCAAGGTGGTAATCCAATCCCCAATCCTCGATAACTTTTACCGGCTCATACTCTCTCCCTTCTGTGTAATGAGAAGGATTTTTAACAGGGTCGTAGAACTTACTTAAATTCGTTTGGGCCTCAAGTTTTATTGCGATGTCTTCCATTCCTCAAACTTCTCCTGAGCCCATTCGGTTGGGTCGATTCCGACTTCCATCCAGAATGTAATTTCCCTACCGTGTGTGTGACACAGTGAATGATCAACCCGACACAGTGGCACAGCTAAATTATCTCCACATATTTTCATGCCCATACCACTTAAGGTAACCGTGACTGAGTATCTTGGGTGGTGCGCTTCTACTCGATCATCGTCGCACACTAGGCAAGTGTGAGATCTTACGGATCTCAGATAACTCACGGACTTAAACATGAACAGCCTTAGAAATCTATATCTCCAAAGCCCCCTCCGGTATCCGGAGAAGGGGCGGGGTCTTTCTTCGGTTCCTGATTTTTCACAGGCTGAGATGTGGGCTGACCTGTGCCTGCGCCACCACCATTGGTGGAACGCCATGAGTTATCCTCCAGTGTCATTGAGAAATAAGGTTGGTCCGTCTCCTGATCGAGGCGTTTCCAAATCGCGACGTTAAGGTAAGTCTCCTTCTTCTCGCTGAACTCGGAAGCCATATTCTTAAGCCATTGAGCAGCGTCACGGTTCTTCTCGTCGCAACGCTGACCCGTCCAACCACCGATCTTTATAGACCCTCGCAGATCCGGTTGCTTGTCATTACTCTTGTCATTCTTCCTAATGTTACCGTGTACTTTAGCCATGGATAATTTTCTCCACTCTCTTTAATGCGCTTCCGCGTTGTTTGAAAATCTTAGCAACGTATAAAGCTGAGTCAGAATCTTCAGCCTTCAATTCTTCGACAATCTTCTTGTTCTCAGCGTAATACTTCTTCAACTCTTCTAGGGTTGTCGCCGATTGGAAGAGACTCTTAAGGAGATTCGACTTAGCATTTGAATATGTTCTGAAATGAGATTCAACAAATGCATAGATCTCGTCATTCGACTCAGGTGTAAATTTCTTATTAGAGGTTTCGAATGACTTTCCTTGCAAAACTTCATCGTCATAGAGGTATCTCCCTACCCCGAACTGTACAGCGGCTCTCTTCAGAGCATCACTGTACATCCCCTTCTCCCCTTCGAATGTGCTTTGGGTGCCGACATCAGCCTTCTCCACCCATCCCCACCCGTTGAACGAAACGCTGAGCGTACACACAGCTCTAGTGTCGAGGTCTACATACTTGGTGGACCAGCGTCCAATGCCAAAGACTTCGTCGAGTCTGTCCATCACGTCTCTTGCGTCTAGGTAAAGCAACGCAGGAGATTTATTTCCGTTAAAGTTTGACGCTCTCCACTTAATCTTATTAGGTGAGAACGGTGCCTTGAGTTGCTGCTCAAAGAACTCGAATACTCCGTCATCTTCCTCTAAGGTTTTTGCGGTCATCCTTGAACCCCTTATAAATATTGCAACTATCGCTGAAGGCGCAGTAGCTTTTACATCGCCGGTAGTCTTCGAAAGTTTTTCCAATCACCGAACAGAACTGCTCGGCGGTGTCGAGTGCCTCGATGTATTTCTTAGCATCAGATTTCCTGTCAAAAAACTTGATGTCTTCAGTGTCTATACTTGACACCGTAAATAGGGATCCGCCCGGCCACCTCCCCTCGTGAGAACACGGAGGAAGCTCATCATCCGTAAGTTCTTGGCAAGCTCTGTGTATGGAAATTCTATCGCGAATAAAATGCTCACGCTCTTCAAACGTCCACAGATCGAGAGGTAATGTGATACCCGGCGTGGCTGGGTAGTCTCTAATCCTCTCCGACATTGAGATCTTCCAGTCCCTCAGGAAGGCGTAAATCTTAAGATCTTTAACCTTACGCGCGGTGGACTTTTCGATGAGCCAAGCGTAAATATTTAACTGCTGTTCAAACTTCTTCGTGTCCTTAATTCCGAAGACGGTTGTCATCTTGTAGTCGCCGATAGTGATCCCGTCCTTGGGGCCTACCTGTACATCCATGGCCCCAGATATTCTAACCCCATCGATATCTCCGAATAGCCTCTCCTCTGCGATTTCGTCATCAGGAGAGCTACCCTCCATTAGAGAATGGAAGATAGTGGATACGAATTTCCACGGATTTTCGTAAGGATCTTCGACGATCTGGTTCGAGTGTCTCTTGTTTAGCTGAACAATTCTAGGCTCATCAATGAGTTGAGTTGCCGAAAAGTCGCAGTCACCACTTGAATAGTTATCATCTCTACAAAATTTTATGAACGACGCTGGCGCGTCATGCTTGTTCTCGATTTCCATAGTTCCCCTTTCGAGCGAATAAACAATCTAAAATAGGTACTGCGGAATGTCAACAGAAAAAAATAGTTATCTATCAGAGTGGACGCAAACGATCAAGGGAGAGCCAGCAAGCAAAGCAAACAGCAGAAGACTTGTATTAATTAAAGGTAAGTCCCGTTTTATAAAATCTAAAAAGGCACTCGATTACTGCAAAGAATTTGAAAGTCAAGTCGTACCGCCACTTGAGCCGATCTGTGGCGACGTGAAAATGGCGATCACGATATGGTACAAGACGAGAAGACCGGACCTCGACCCAAGTTTAATCATGGACCTCCTACAAAAAGTTGGGGTCATTGAAAATGATCGTCAGATAAAAGAGATCCACGCTGTCCACCAGCTAGACAGGGAGTTTCCGAGATCCGCAATACGAATAACGACTCTAGAAAAAAGTTAGCCTCGGCGATTATCTTTCAGGCGTTGAAGGATATCTGCGCTGGCGATCAAGATGAAGTAGAGATCTGCTCTTGGGTGTTGACCGAGGGCTTTCGAGATCTGTGCCTTCGGGCTTCGCTACGTCCGGAAGACGTGTCTTCTCTCGTCCAAGAACTTTGCTCGCTACCGTCAAGAGTTCGACACGATGTTATGTTGGCTCGATTAAGAAGGGCTGGAATCAATTTAAAAAGTGGGAGAAGGAGAGGAAAGGGTTAACTCTCCTCCTCCCGGAGGAGCCAAGGGGTAGGCTCACTCTTTTTTTAATAACTTACGTCTTGCCAGGATCTCTAAGATCCTATAAAAATTAGATTCATTCAGGTAGAACCCTACAGCTTATAGAATTCTATAGCGTTCCCTAGGCTCACCTGTCAAGGGGCATTTATATCCTATGCATTCCATAAAGTCTTTTGTCGAGTCCGAATGGGGCTCGCAATCCTCCGGTACGAAAAGCTTTGTCTGCCCGGAGTGTTCATCCGAGAGATCGGGATCTAACCAGAATAGAAGATGCCTTAGGGTCACATTCGAACCTGAAGCAGCAGTATGGTTTTGCCATAACTGCGAAGAGAAAGGTCAGATCAATATGAACAGCCAAGATCTTGATGTAAAACCGGAGAGGGTAATCAGGTCCGCTCCGAACTTCTCACCTGCTAGCGAAGTCGCGAACGCAACAATGTTTGATGAGGTCTTTTCGGCAAGGTCGATTGACCCGGATCGCATACCCGCCGAGGTGATAGATTCGATCTTGCTTTCTGATGATGTGTACTACTCATCTTTGGGCGGGAAGGGCAAGTCGGTTGGGTTCTCCTACGCGGATGGGGCTATCAAGTGGAGATCTACCGAGGGCAAGGCATACACCCAGACGGGTGTATGCCGATCTCTATTCCCGAACGTACCCCTGAAAGACATGGCAGTCCTCGTCGAAGGGGAGTTTGACGCGGTCGCGCTCAGGTCGTGTGGCTACGACGCTTACTCCGTCCCCGCTGGCGCGAACCTTGGGAAGGCTACAGATCCCCCGCTGTTCCTCGCGCCAGTTCTGAAGGCTCTCAGCGAGGATAAGATCGATGTTGTCCTCGCGGTTGATTCGGATGAGAAGGGCAAGGTTTTCCAGCAACGACTCTTGCAGTTCTTGGGTCGGCGAAGAGTCGGTGTGATCGACTGGTCGAAGTACGGAGTCAAGGACGCTAACGAATGTCTCGAAACGCATGGCGAATCTGGAATCAAGAATGCCTTCCAAGAGGTGGAGAACATTCTCTACGAAGGAATCGTCAGGGCTAGATCTGTTGCCACGACGATCAGTGACATTCGCATAGGAGGATTCAAGGGTGGAGCAAAGATAGGGATACCCTCGATAGATAAACTGATGACAGTATGCTCGGACCAAATATCCGTCGTCACAGGCGTTCCCGGATCTGGCAAGAGTGAGTTCATCGACTTCGCACTGGTCTCACTTGCGATGAAGGAGGATTGGAAGTTTGCAATCTTCTCAGCAGAGAACCCTATCGAAATACATGCAGGTAAGTTGATCGAAAAGTATGCGGGCAAGCCTCTCTTCGAAGGCAATGTTATGGGAGAGGAGGATCTTGAAGATGCCGCCGGTTGGCTGGACGAGCATTTCTTTTTCCTAGATCCGTCTTCTTCTCACACCATCGAGTCGATACTTCAGAGAACTGCGATCCTTGTCGAGCATGAAGGGGTTAACGGGTTAGTCATCGACCCATTTAACTACACGGACGTTGCTCTGGAAACGGATGCAATCAACACGATGCTCACTAGGCTGCATGCGTTTGCGAAGCAACATCACATACATATCTGGATCGTGGCTCATCCGCAGAAGATGTACCGAGGGGAAGGGGGGAAGCTTCCGACACCCGGAGGCATGGACATCTCTGGCTCCGCCGCTTGGTTCGCCAAGGCTGACTTCGGGATAACCGTTTCTCGGGATGATAATGGAGACACCTTCGTCGTTGTCTGGAAGGTACGATTCAAGTGGCTAGGAGAGACTGGCTCTGCTCATCTTAGGTACGACCCGATCTGTGGTAGATACTCTGACGGTATTAGCGTCGATGATATAGCGAATTCTTTAGATGCTATTGCGAAGTCAATCGACGGGGGAGAGGAATATGAAGAAAAAGAAACGTCCGACCTCTTCGACATTTAAGTATCCGATGATACTAGAGAGTGGTACGGATGAGTACCGCTCAAAGAAGAAGGTAGAGATCGAGAGGATAGACCATCGCGGAATATTTCGACGAGCAAGGGTTACTGATCAAACTGTTTTTGACAGATTATTTATTGAAGAAAAAATAACCCGAGAGCAATTCTCTGCGGCGGAGATGTACCTTGAACTGATGGGGATTGCGGGATGCTTCCTAAGGTCGCCATCAATGGAGGGTACGGAAAGAACTAGTGGCAGAGATATTGCGGGGTCGATGGCTTCTAAGATTATGGTGATAGCTAAGGCTAGGGATAGGCTGAGGAAGGCAGGCAGTGAGCCGCTTGCCGCCGTCGAGACGTGTCTATCCCTGGATAAAGATGTTGACATCAATCAGTTACGCATAGGATTGAATGCCTTAGCTGGACACTTCCGAAGTGGTTAGTCCTGACCTGTTTGCAATTCAGGGTCGTAGAAAGCTTCAATGACTCCTTCCACTCCATCATCCTCAACAATTTTTTCTAAATCGTGTAGGAATATTTTCCATTCTTCTTTACCTGCATTCATGTCTATCTTTATTTTCTTTGTAGGCATCTTGGAAGTTCCTTTTAGAGTTTATATCAGCATGGGATGGCGCACCCGGTAGGACTCGAACCTACGACCCGCTGCTTAGAAGGCAGCCGCTCTATCCAACTGAGCTACGGGTGCATTATCTCCCTACCGACCAACTAGATTGGAGTAATCCATCGAGTCATATTCCAAATCATATTCGTCGTAGTCCCGCTCCTGCTTATCACCCTCATCTTGAACGTAATCTTCCTCATCGAGTGAGGGTTCAAGCGAGAGGTCGTCTCCAACTCTAGGCATTAGTACCCATCCTTATACCACCCGCTCCCCTTGAGAGCGAATGAAGTTTTACTTATCAGCTTTTTCACTTTGCATCGACACTTGCCCTGAATACAAGTCTTCAACGGGTCAGCGTTTATCGATTGATGAACAGAAAACTCGTGACCCTTGTTGCAGATGTAATCGTATTTGGGCATATCGCCTAACCTCTATTATTCTTCCTAGATTTCCTGATCATTTTGTTCTTGGATTTCTTTTGGGTAGAAGTCTTCTCAGCAGGCTTGGTAAATGATCCATCTCTTGGGTTGAGGTGCTTCGGGGAAGCAGCGGTTTGCATCCTGAGCCCACCACCCTGTAAATTCTTTTTACTTATGCCAGATCTCATGGTTCATGTCCCTCTCTCTATCTCTAGTTTGTCCAGTGCCTGATTAATAGCTTCAAGAGTTGATGGCCTTGGTCGATTTGCTGCGACCTCGATGTTCCTGATAGTCGCTGCTGTGATGCCGGATAGTTCCGCCAACGCGTATCGGCTTAATCCCATTTTGATTCTTCGATCAGCTATTGAAGAGACACTGATAAAGATCTCCCCTGATCCGTTACACACAGGGCAGATCGTTTTGGTGTCGTTCTCTTCTGCCATTCGTTATCGTCTTTTCTTGCCAATGGATTTTCGACCGATGGACTTTATATGAGGAGTCATATCCGCAGCGGCTAGAGAATCAGCTATTAATTTTGAGTTCTTAAGCGCGAGAGCGCGAGGTTCTCCTTTCGCCCAGTACTCGATGATCAGATTGACACCAGCTTCGAAACCTTTCCTGTAAGCAAGTTTCTCTCTAGGTCCGCCAGCTTGATACGAATTCTCTATGCTCGATATGAATCCTGACGGATCTCCTAGAGACTTAGGTTCCATCCCAATGACGCCGAGCTTTCCCTTCATGGTTACTCCTTTTCTTTTGTAATCACTAGATGAAATTCACCATCACCATGCTTATCATGCTCTACCACAGCCGTCTTTGTCGCATCTAGCATATCGTTAAGGTATTGACCAATATAAGTCGCACGTTTGGTAGTTGGCGTTCCCTCTGGTCGGCCTTGGTGTAACTCGACTTTCCAACCCATTAATCTTCCGCCTTGTCGTAGTCTGTCAGGTACTTATCAATGATGATCCGCAACTGGGCTGCTGCTGGACGATGCTCAACCATCGCAATGTCTTTGATCCTCGCCCAAGCCTCTGCTGGAAGTTTCATCCTGACTTCCGATATTTTTCCTGTGCCAAGGTAGCTGAACTTCTTCACGGTATCTGTGTCTTCTGAATCAATCATTCTCATCTCCTAATTAATGGTGTCTGTCAACGATTCCCATCGGTCATCGTTTTGGACAGAGTTGTAGACGCTATACAATTGCTCAAGGTAGGGAGTCGCAGCAAGGCGTTTGTCCTCCTCGCAAGAGGCACTGACTTCGTCTTTAAAGTTTGGATAGGTCACGTCTGAACTAAGCATCGCACCCAAATGAACCCAGTCTTCTGCATTAATGATAATTCTGTATTCGTAATCTCTGTTCTTGTAAAGACTGTTAGGGTCGTCGAATCCCAAGATGACAGCGTCCCCAATCTGCTCTTCGAATCTATCCTTCAACATTTGCAGGTGTTGCTTGTATCGAGACCTAACCTCAACACGCTGATCAACATGCTCGGTATTGAGTAAATCAGAAGTTTTGTTTACTACACTAAAGAATCCGTAACGAGTAAAAATCCACATGTTATTCCCCTTCACAATTAATAGAGTGCGGGACTACTACCTGCCTGTCCCACCTAGAAACATCTCTGACATAGTCTTCATCATGCTCTGTAATGATTCTGATGAAGTGCTTCGCGTCCTGTGCAGGGCAAGTAAACCTACCGCCACCACATCGAACAAGAACAGGTGCCAGCCCATCTTTCTTGACGAAATCGTTGAGACTCTCCTCATCCATCCACATTTCTTCAATCGCTTCGTCTAAACGAGACTTCTTGGTGTCTAGATCTTTCATCTTCATGACTAACCCTTTCTATTGTAAGATATTAGTTTGCCTCTACCCGGATCGATCGACCGAAGTCCCGAGGCGTAGCCCACCATCGACCGACTCGCGTGGGCACCTCAACCCAGAGGACAGGCATCCCCGGATCTGTCGGGGATATGAAGAACTCCATGTCTGAGATAACGATAATCCCGTTGACCTCAAGGTTCTCTTCGACATACTGGAGAGCCTTTTCGATGTCGGTACCACCCGCTGCTCGTCGCCCCATCTGTTCAGGGAACTCGATGCCCCGCTCGTATGAGTCACACGATACGATCTGGTGATCGAAGACAACGACATGAGCCATCGATGGCTGAGCCACATCTACAATCGACTTGGTTTCCTCAAGTGCTAGGTTGAACATCTTGTCATCCATCGACCCTGATGTGTCTATGAGGATCGCGATCTCTTCCGACTCAGGGATGATCGAAGGCATGTGAATACCCATCGAGGCGTACCGTTTGTTGGGCTTGGCCCAGCTTAGGTACCCATCGAAACCAGTCATCGCCTGCTCGACGAAGTCGGCAAGCTCAGCCCGCCAGTCTACGCGAGACTTAGCAGCGATATTCCTGACGTGTTGCTCGATAGATTCAGGAAGCTTCCCGCTCAGAGATGCTGAGGCAATCGTATTCTCTTGCCGGATTGCATCTTCGAATTCCGCATCGCTGATCTGCTCAGGTGTCAGGTCTCCGGGATCAACGACTTCGCCCCACTCACTCACGTCAGGGAGTTGGTAGTCTGAGATCTCGGTTACTTCCCCGCCTCGCTGGAAGACCTCTTCATCTGGTGAGCCAGCAGGATCAGAGGTACCCTCGCCTGATTCGTTTGATTCACCGGGTTCTGTGCCGGGATTGCCTCCATCAACATTCGTCTCTCCTTTGGTGCCTTCCTGTTCCTGACTGTCCTTCAGGTATCGGTAGACCTGCTCCATCGTCATGTCGGCAAACTGTGAATCACAGAGTGCGCTGTCGAGGATCGGAACATTCGCCTTCCTCAGGAGATTGTTCACCTCCTGATCTGTAGCCTGCTGTACCAACTCCTTGTCATCAAGTTTGATGGATCGAGAGAAGTGCTTCAGGAATACATGGCCCCACTCATGAAGCA
>TARA_R110002153_G_scaffold109316_3_pt1 | contig 40865 bp, 51 predicted proteins | sample TARA_R110002153 | Tara Oceans TARA_R110002153 (sample SAMEA4398193) | marine metagenome | biome: Polar Biome; feature: [SRF] surface water layer (ENVO:00010504); material: water (ENVO:00002006), including particulate matter (ENVO:01000060) such as... | depth 5 m | reverse complement strand
GAGGCGGCTCTCGCGACCACGTGACTCACCACGGAGGGGATGGTGTTGTCACAATTATCTGGGGAGATAATAGGGTATACCCATCAACCAATGTAGACCTAGCGAGCGATACCTAATACATAATGAATGGGCGGAAACTACTTTACTTCTTCGGCTATATAGTATATACTATTTGATTGATTAAATTGATTTGGATATATTATGAAGAAGTTTGTGATTAACCTCGACAGACGCGCAGATAGAAAGGAACACTTTCTAAACAATAACTCTCTATCTGACGTCACTTGGGTTCCTGCTGTAGACGGGAAAGAATTGACCATTAAAGTGTTGAATTCTATCGGTGTTGACACCAACCGTCTTTGGCGTGACCCATTTCATAATCGGAAAATGACAGGCGGCGAGATCGCTTGTTTCTTATCACACCGAAAGGCTTGGACTGAGTGCGCAAATCTCAACGAGCCTGTGATGATATTTGAAGATGATGCTGTAATAACAAGTGATTTTGATGAGCAGTATTATAATTCCCTCGCCAAAGAATATGAGTTCATATATCTTTCAAGGAGCGAGAATGAGCCTGAATCCGTAAAGTCTGTTGACGATATGCTCGAGGTTCCTTCCTATCCCTACAATCTCACAGCATATATCATTACTCCTGAAGCTGCCAAAAAGATTCTAGCAACCAATATCTTGAATGAGATAATTCCCGCAGACGAATACATCCCCCTTATGCTTCCGCAACTAAAAGCGATTGCGCTCAAAAAGAATGTAGCGTATCAGGCGGGAAGAGATGTCTTACCCACAGACGTGGAGCCAGTTAATGATGCGGATTATTTTGTAGACTTCACTGTTCACCCGATCACTATCGGAACGGACAGAATGAAGTGTGTACCTCTAAACGATTCGGCAGCTTTACATAGCGTATACCCCAAAAACCTTGGGACGAATGTTGATTGGAAAGGAACCGATATGAGTGGAATCGGAGGCGGCCATAAGGTCAACCTTTTGCGAAACCTCCTTAAAACGCTCCCTGACCACGATGTAGTCCTCTTCACGGACGCATATGACGTATTGTACAATGCTGGCATCGAAGAAATAACTACAAGGTATTTGGGGTTCAATACTAAAATATTGTTCTCGGCTGAGGCTGACATATGGCCAGACCCATCTTTAGCTGCTTCGTTTGAAAATCATCCCAACAACCTCAAAACGAAGTATCAGTATCTGAATAGCGGGACGTTTATTGGACAGGTCGGTGAGTTGAAAAAAATGCTTGACGATTCTGATGTTTCTGATGACGGTGATGATCAGTTGTTCTACCAAAAACTATTCCTTTCAGGTAAGTATGACGCGAAGCTGGATTATGAGGGATATCTATTTCAGTGTAACGAAGAAGAAGTCAGCTATGATGGCTTCGATCTATCCAACCCAATAACAAACTGTTGCCCCTGTATATATCATGGAAACGGTGGTGAACAAGCTAAGACTAAGTTTGATGAAATTCACACTAAAATTTCAATGAACATACCTGACCTGTATCTGCCTACTCATAATAAAATAGATATTATTGAAGATAATATGATTGTCGTCGACTTCATGACACAATCGCAATGCGAAGACCTAATCGCTATAGCAGACAAGCACGGCGGCTGGGGCAGTTTGTCTTATGATAAATTCCCCGCTCAAGAAATTCGCTTCAAAGAGTTAGGCTTATGGAACGAACTAGAAGAGCATTGGAAGAAAAACATATACCCTGTAGTGGAAAGATATTGGAAGCCGATGGAGATGTATGGTCTGCGGGACGCATTTGTTATGAGATACGCATTGGATACGCAGGTAAGTTTATCCCATCATACAGATGCTAGTATGGTAACTGGTTCAGTTAAGTTGAATGACGACTATGAAGGGGCAGATCTAGTATTCCACCGTCAGAAAATCAGTAATAAAGATATCGCTGTCGGCAGATGTATATTATTTCCAGGAATGGTTACGCACGGCCATGAATGTTTAGAACTGATCAAAGGGACTAAATACAGTTTGACTATGTGGAGTTCAAGATATCCTGGCGACATCTTATAAATAGATCATATAAACAAAGGTAGAAGAAAAATGGCAATTACATACAATTTAAACATCCTTTCTATGGAAACACAAACCGTCGGCGAAAACGAAGGCAGAGTGATGCGTGTCGGCTGGGAGAAAATCGGTGTAGACGAAAATGGTCTTACTGGGAAATGTGAATCGAGCACTCGCTTCCCTACACCAGAAGATGACACAGATTCCAGCGCATTTATACCATTATCTGAATTGACTGAAGAGACTGTTAAGGGTTGGGTTCACTCCGCCACATCAGAGAGTTATGAGGAGAGGGTTAATGGGTTCATAATCTCGAGCATCAATGAGCAGGTAAACCCCGCGACCACTCGCTCTGGGGAAGACCTCCCTTGGTTGTAAATTTTATTGAAAACTGAGAAATATTTATATGAAGTGCCTGAAATATTATGTGTTGACATCAAAAAATATAAACTTTCTGCGAAGGCATACCAGCCCAGATTACAGCAACATCCCGCTAGAACTTTTGGTAGTAATTATCAACACCACAGACAAGGCGTATGAGGAAGAAGCATCATCATATTGCCAAAAGTCTGGGATAGAATATCACATCACAGAATCGAATAGCACTCCAGGGAGGGGTAAGAACTCGGTGCTTGAGAAGTTTCTGGAAAGCGATAATGATTATTGTGTCCAGATTGATGGTGATGATTATCTGACCCCGCACGGCGTTTACATGTATAATAATCTGGCGAAGACGGACAATCCTCCCGATGCAGTCTGCTTGACACAGCAAGTATCTATTATGTATGACCGCCAAGACGTCGAGGAATATTGGCTAAAAAAAGGTGTTATGCCGAATGAATGCGATATTCAACCGAAGCCGATGCGTTGCTTCCTCACTGACTATGACGAGATCATTCCAAGAATAAAGTATGATCAACATGGGTTCACGGAAGAAGTGAGACAACACTACATCGAAACCATTGTGGGGTTCTATAATGCGCAGAGAAAGTATTCCGAGAAGTCGGAAACACATTGCCGAATTACTTGGTATTCGCGAAAGGCTGCTGAGCATCGATTTGATGAAGACCTACATATTGGCGAAGACACTCTCCACTATTTCAAGCTAAAAAATGAGCACGTTGCTGGTGGGTTGGTGTTTATGAACAATGTAGAAAGTCCACCTACATACATATACGATCAGAGCGAGGGCGGAACTGTAACAAGGTATTCCGAGAACGGAAAGGATATATCCTGGGTATATGAATATATGGCTCGCTTGAAGAAATATGAGAGTGAAGGCATTTTGCACGATAATGAAGTTCACCCATTGCCACTATTGAAGATAGACTACCCTATAGATTACATTCCTGACGAATGTAACACCACCGGCAATATGGTATTTGATGTGCATGACAACCTCGGCAATAAATGTACAATGGAACATCCGGCTAACGCAACACAAGAAAGTTTGTTAGCGAAATATCAATCTACGTTTTGAGGTATTCTAAAGTTATAAATAGTCTTAAATAATACCCATATTTGAGACTATTAAAATGGCGACTCCTACCACAAGAACCGAACTCAAAAAATACTGCCTACGACGACTCGGGGCACCTGTAGTTGAAATTAATGTCGATGAAGATCAAGTAGACGACCGCATTGATGACGCTTTAGAGTTTTATCGAGACTATCATTATGACGGCTCCGAAAGAACTTTCCTCAAGCACCAAGTAACTGAAGCCGACAAGACGAACAAGTATATTGACATTCCACCAACTGTCATGGGTGTTATCAATATATTTCCTATCGGCACCGGCTTACAAGCAAACAACCTATTCAACCTCCGCTATCAAATTTCATTAAATGAAGTTCACGATTGGGCGAGCGAGAAAATACAAAACTATGTAGCTTCTATGGAGAGAATATCTCTACTAGAAGAACTGCTCGTGGGCAAGCAACCATTAAGGTTCAATCGCCACACAGATAAAATGTATATTGATATGGATTGGAACCGCGTTTCCGTCGGTGAGTACATCATTGTTGAATGTTATCAAGTTCTAGACCCCAATACCCACAATTCTGTTTGGGGTGATTGGTGGCTTCGTCAATATGCTACAGCTTTAATCAAGCGTCAGTGGGGCGAGAACATGAAGAAATTTGAAGGTATGCAGCTTCCTGGCGGCGTGACCTTTAATGGGCAGACAATTTGGTCGGAAGCGCAGGAAGAAATCTTGAGACTCGAAGAAGAAGTCCAAAAGAAATTCTCTATGCCAGCGATGGATATGATAGGCTAAAAATATGGCTACCAACCTGTTTTTCAATAATTATGCGTTCAGCCAAGAGCAGAACCTCATAGAAGATTTGATCATAGAATCTATTAAAATCTATGGATATGATTGCTACTACTTGCCAAGAACACTTGTTGCGGAAGACACACTTTTTGGAGAAGACACATTATCTAAATTCGATAATGCTTACTCTCTGGAGATGTATGTTAAGTCTGTTGACGGGTTTGAAGGCGAAGGTGACTTCCTATCCAAGTTTAATATTGAGATTCGTGACGAGATGGTTCTTACTGTATCTCAAAGAAGGTTTGGTGAGGAGGTTGACGTCTTCAACACTACTGAGGATATTGGACGTCCGTCAGAGGGAGATTTAATATACTTCCCACTCAATAACAAGATATTTGAAGTTAAGTTTGTTGAGCACGAATCAATATTTTATCAGATGGGATCGCTTCAGACATATGACTTGCGCTGCGAACTGTTTGAATATAGTCACGAGAGACTTGATACTGGTATTAATGTTATCGACAGTGTTGAAACCGCATTCTCTGGTGATATGCTTGACTTCCAGCTTCTTGATGAAGAGGGTAATGAACTTATCACTGAAGATGGCTTCACTTTATCACAAGACGGCCTCGCGTTTAGAGTTGAGGACACTGATAAAGCAGCAAACAATGAACAGTTTAGTTCAAATTCTATTGACTTCATCGACTTCAGCGAGACTAACCCATTCAGCGAAGGAGGTAGTTGGTAATGTTTGGTGCATCATACAACCACGGAGTTATCCGAAAGTACATTATAATGTTTGGGTCGATGTTCAATGATATTGATATCAATCGGTACGACAATAATGGGAACCGAATTCAGACTATTCGAGTCCCTATAGCATATGGCCCAAAGGAAAAGTTCTTGGCACGGATGCGGCAGGATCCAAACCTTGACAAAGCCGTGGCTACGCAATTGCCGAGAATGTCGTTTGAAGTGACCGATATGACTTATGCTCCCACGCGAACTTTGAATAAGCTGATACGGAATACATCCACGGGTTTAAATGACAACGCATTACAGTCCCAGTTTACCCCTGTTCCATATGATATAAATATAACATTATCTGCTATGTTTGCTAATAACGAAGACGCGATACAAGTAGTTGAACAAATACTGCCATACTTCAGACCAGAGTTCACACACAGCGTCAAGTTGATTCCGGAAACTGGCCAGTATTTCGATGTCCCGACAGTATTAGGAGGTATGTCTATAGAAGATACCTATGAGTCGGATTTTCAAACTAGAAGAGCTATTATATACTCTTTCCAGTTTGTAGTGAAAGGATACATATTTGGCCCAGTTTCTAATAAGGGTGTTATTAAGAGAGCTGTTATTGATCTAGGGATACCGAGTACAGACTTCAGCCCGAGCGCAACCGAAGGCCCAAATAAGAAAATTATCCTCACTCCAGGATTATTGGCTAACGGTTCGCCCACAGCAGATCCCTCTGTAAGTGTAGACACTTCTTCTATCGGAGCAAATACCTCGTATGGGTTTGCCTTTGATAGTATTGATTATTTTGATGGTAGCGAAAACCATGAGCACTGATTATGAAAAATATAGTAACAGACAATTTAAATGATATATTTGATGTTAAATCTGAATTAGTTGATGACGAGCCTAAACAATTAGTCCGATCAAATTTCGAAGAAACTTCAAAAGACCTCCCCGATGACGTGGCAAAAGATTACAATTTCGCGAGAGATAACTTGTATGATGTTATAGAGAAGGGAACCTATGCCCTTGATAACCTTTTACACTTAGCGAAGGCCAGTGAGCATCCACGGGCGTTTGAGGTGGTCTCACAGCTCACTAAGACGCTAGTTGACGCAAATAAAGATTTGCTTGATATACAGAAGAAAGTGAAGGAGTTGCGGCAGGAAGAAAGGTCTGACCCACAATCCCCGCAGAATGTGACTAATGCGCTGTTCGTCGGAAGCACTAGTGACTTACAAAAACTAATTAATGGTGATTTACAATAATGTATGAATATAGATGTAATATTGAAAGAGTTGTTGATGGTGATACTGTTGATGTTGATATCGACTTAGGATTCGGCATTTGGCTTCGTAGCGAAAGAGTTCGGATAATGGGCATAGATACTCCCGAATCAAGAACAAGGGATAAGGTAGAAAAGAAATTTGGCCTTGCTGCTAAAGCGAGACTTAAATCTCTTCTAGGAAAAACTGCTGTACTCAAAACGCAGGTCAGTAAATCCGGTGAAGATATGAAGGGTAAGTTTGGCAGAATCCTTGGTGACTTTGATGTGTACTCTGCGGATTCAGATTCTTGGAGACCAGTTACAAAGGTTATGGTCGAAGAAGGTCATGCGGTTGAGTATTTCGGCGGAAGTAAAGATGACGTTGATGCTGCACATCTGGCGAATAGAGAAAGGTTGATTAAGGAAGGCGCGGTCACGCTTGGCCAGTGAAACCTATAATGGTAATCAGCTTCTAAAGCGAAAAGGTGTCCAGATACAGTGGTCACATGATCAGGTCAAGGAATTTGTTAGGTGTTCCAGAGACCCGATTCACTTTGCTCAGAATCATCTCCAGATCGTACACGTTGATCATGGCCTAATACCCATGAACCTGTATGATTATCAGCGGGAGATTATTGAAAAGATTACAAATAACAGGCGTGCTGCGGTGGTAACTTCGCGGCAGGCTGGTAAAACAACGACAGCAGTAGCGGTGATCCTACACTTTATCCTCTTTAATGAGCATAAAACTGTGGCGCTTTTGGCGAACAAAGGTGATGCTGCTCGAGAAATTCTTGACAGAATTAAAATAGCATATGAAGCTCTACCAAGTTGGATGCAACAAGGCGTAGTTGAGTGGAATAAAGGTTCCGTACAGTTTGAGAATGGTTGTAAAATTGTAGCAGCGGCAACTTCTTCCTCCGCTATTCGAGGTAAGTCTGTTTCGTTTTTGTATATTGATGAAACCGCCTTTGTTGAAAACTGGGATGAGTTTTTTGCTTCAGTATTCCCGACAATATCATCGGGTAATACCACCAAGATATTACTGACGTCAACACCAAATGGTCTGAATCATTTTTATAAGACCTGTGAAGGCGCCAAGGAAGGGACTAACGGCTACCAGTTTGTTAGAGTTAACTGGGATGATGTTCCTGGCAGGGATGAGGCGTGGAAAGAAGAAACGCTACAGTCAATGGATTACGATTATGAAAAATTCGCTCAGGAATATGAGTGTCAGTTTCTAGGTAGCTCAGGCACATTGATTGACGGGAGCAAATTGAAAACATTGGTATCGCACCAACCTATTATTGAGTCTAATGGGATATCTATGTTTGAGAAAGTGCAGCCGGACCACATCTATGCTTGTGTTGTTGACGTTTCTCGCGGTAAGGGCCTCGACTATTCGGCATTTCAAATTCTTGATGTGACAGGAATGCCATATAGACAAGTTTGTTCGTACAGGGATAACTTCATCACTCCAGCCGAATATGCCGAAGTAATATATAGAACATGTAAAGGGTATAATGAAGCGACTATACTTGTTGAAATTAATGATATTGGTGAACAAGTTGCCGAATTGGTACATTATGAATTTGAATATGAGAACATACTTTTCACCGAAAGCGCAGGAAGGTCTGGGAAAAGAATATCGTCAGGCTACGGAAAGCATTGCGACAAAGGAATACGAACCACCAAAAGCGTAAAGTCTGTTGGTTGTTCGATTTTGAAAATGTTAATAGAACAAGAGCAGCTCATAATAAACGATTTCCAAACTATAAAAGAATTATCAACATTCTCAAGGAAAGGAAATTCGTATGAAGCAGAATCTGGAGCGCATGATGATCTGGTCATGTGCTTGGTATTATTTGCTTGGTTATCTGACCAAACATACTTTAAGGAAATGACAGATATTAATACGTTGATACAGCTCAGGGAAAAGTCTGAGCAAGAGATGATGGAAAATATGTTACCGTTTGGGTTCCATGATGATGGGATTTCAGACGAAAATGTTATAGAATACGAACCACCCGAAAATTACAATTACAGCCAGCACATTACTGCTGGAAATTACAACTAATAGTAAGCATCGAGTTTTTATAAATATCATCGTTGAATGAAATAAAAAAACTCTATTTTTTAAGGAGAATAGCAATGCCCTTCCAAGTAAGTCCTGGAGTTAATGTAAGTGAGATCGATCTCACAACGGTCGTCCCTGCCGTATCCTCAACTGAGGGTGCTATCGCAGGCCAGTTCCGTTGGGGACCAGCCGCACAGCGTGTGTTGGTCGATTCCGAAGATCGCCTCGTTAACATATTCCAAAAACCAAACAACGATAACGCGACTGATTTTTTCACCGCAGCCAATTTCTTGTCCTACGGTAATGCTCTGCATGTAGTCCGTACAGTTAATGCTGACGCAAGAAATTCTGCACAAAGCACAGCCGCTTTAATCGAAAATTCAGATTCTACTGTCCCTAGTACCGATAATTTCTATGCGAAATATGCTGGTGTTCTGGGTAATTCATTAAAGATCTCTGTATGTCCAGATGCTACTGCGTGGTCTACTACTACTGCTCTGACATATGCTGCCACTAGAAATAGTGATCAGGTTGTCATTACCACAGCTAACACTGCACTCGTTACTGCTTCTGTTAGTGTCGGCGACATCCTAAATCTTGGCCCAAATGACGTTGAAGAAACGCGCAAAGTTAAGTCTGTAGCTTCCGCCGCAAACTCAACTACAGTTTCAATTACACTAGAAACTAAGTATTCTGGAGCTGATGTTGCTTCCGGCACTTTGACTCGCAGCTGGGAATATTCAGGCCAGTTTGACGACGCGCCAGGAACTACTGTTAATGGCGAGGCACTCGGCGCTACTGGCGACGAGATCCACATAGCAATCGTTGATGAAGACGGAGCGTTCACTGGTGTTAAGGGAACTGTTCTTGAAACATACGCAGGCGTTTCCCTTGGATCAGATGCTAAGACCGAACAGGGTGCAGGTAACTACTTTGTAGAAGTGATCAACCAGCAGTCTGCTTATGTTACAGCCTCAACCAAAGCACTTTTGGGTTCTGGTTCGGCATTATCCGGTACAACATATACTACTGGCGGTGCGGTAATTAACTCTAGTTTGGTTGACGGCCTCGACGGATCAAACCTAACAAGCGCAAATAAGATTGCGGGATATGACCTATTCGCTTCTGCTGAAGACGTTGATGTTTCTTTCTTACTCGGCGCTGACGCTGATGTCACTCTAGCGACTCACTTGATCACAAGTATTGCTGAATCTCGTAAGGATTGTATCGCAGTATTATCACCTGAGCGTGCTGATGTTGTTGGTAACAACTCTTATGCTGGTAAAGAGCGTGATGATATTATCGCATTCCGTGATACTCTGCCGTCATCTTCTTATGCTGTTTTGGATTCTGGCTGGAAATATCAGTACGATAAGTACAACGATGTGTACCGCTATGTTCCACTAAATGCTGACACTGCTGGCTTGATGGTTCAAACTGATCTTACACGTGACCCTTGGTTCTCTCCTGCTGGATACAACCGTGGTAATATTAAGAACGCTATTAAACTTGCTTACAACCCAAGCAAGGGTGATCGTGATGCTCTTTATAAGAAAGGTGTTAACCCAGTTGTAACTTTCCCAGGACAAGGTACTGTATTGTTCGGTGATAAGACGCTTCTAGCCAAGCCTTCCGCGTTTGATCGTATCAACGTCCGTCGTCTGTTTATCGTACTCGAGAAAGCTATTGCGACTGCCTCTAAGTTTACTCTCTTTGAATTCAATGATGAGTTTACCCGTAGCCAGTTTACCAATTTGGTTGTTCCTTTCTTGCGCGATGTACAAGGTCGCCGTGGTATCACCGACTTCCAAGTCGTGTGTGACGGAACAAATAACACTGGGGAAGTTGTAGACCGTAACGAGTTTATCGGCGACATCTATATCAAACCAGCCCGTTCAATCAACTTTATTCAGTTAAACTTTGTTGCTGTTCGCAGCGGTGTTGAGTTCACTGAAGTAGTTGGTCGCGCGTAATAAATATAACGTACAGAATCGGGAGATATAAAAATGGCGTTTAATGTAAATGAATTTTCTGGCGCGTTGAAGGGAGGCGGTGCTCGCGCATCGCTTTTCCAAGTCCAGATTACAAATCCAATCAACGGTGTGGCTGATGCGCAAGTACCATTTATGGTAAAGGCTGCTCAGATTCCTGCCTCTACTCTTGGCGTGGTTGAAGTACCTTACTTCGGTCGCACAATTAAAGTAGCTGGCAATCGCACTTATGCTGAGTGGGCACCTACAATTATTAATGATGAAGACTTTGCTATCCGCAATTCTATGGAACAGTGGTCAAACGCTATCAACTCTGCTCAAGGAAACTTGAACACAGCTGGTGGTTCTGCCCCTAGCCTATATAAGTCTAATGCACAAGTTACACAGTTTGGTAAAGACGGTTCAATCTTGCGCGTGTATAACTTCGTTGGTATTTACCCAACTGAAGTTGCTGCAATCGACCTTGCTTGGGATAGTGAAGCTATCCAAGAGTTCGGCGTTACCTTCCAGTATGATTATTGGGAAGTGTCTGGCGGCGTTACTGGCACGGCTGGCGGGATTTAATCCTACAAGGTGAATATGGGGCGGACATAAATACTATGACGCCCCAATTATTATTAAGGATAAAACTATAATGGCTATTGAGCTTTTCGGATTCCAACTAGGACGCAAAGAAGAGGAACTACCTCCAACGGTACAATCATTTGCGCCCCCAGCATCTATGGATGGCGCGCTGGATGTAAATGAAGGCGGTGCCTTTGGTACCACCGTTGACCTAGACGGAACATCAAAAACCGAAGCGGCATTGATCACTAAGTATCGCGAGATGGTTCGCCAGAGTGAATGTGATAAAGCGGTTGACGATGTATGTAATGAAGCTATCGTTTTCGACGAAAAAGATGGATCTGTAAATGTAGTTCTTGACGACCTAGAGCTTCCGGAAGCTATAAAGAAAAGAGTCAGAGAAGAGTTTGACGAGGTGTTAAAGTTACTTGATTTTAACACTCGTGGTTATGATACATTCCGCAGATGGTATGTTGATGGCCGAATGTACTACCACATAATGATCGACACAAAGAATACCAAAGCAGGTATTCAAGAGTTGAGATATGTTGATCCTCGCACCATTAAGAAGATGCGTGTTGAGAAAAAGGACAGTCAGGTTTTATCCGGTTCTCGAGAAGTTGTAAGTAAGAAATATTCAGAGTTTTATGTCTACTCACCAAGAGGCGTCCAGACTGGACAGCAAGGCGTAAAAATCTCTACAGATTCAATAGCATATGTCCATAGCGGGTTGTTGGACGAGGCTAATAAAATGGTTCTTGGTCACCTAGATAAAGCGGTGAAGCCATTGAACCAGTTAAGAATGCTTGAAGACGCTACCGTTATCTATCGTTTAGCTAGAGCGCCTGAGCGTAGAATTTTCTATATTGATGTTGGCAACTTACCTAAAGCGAAAGCTGAGCAGTACTTGCGCGACATGATGGTCAAGCACAAAAATAAATTAGTATATGACGCAAATACTGGCGCGGTGAATGATTCTCGCAAGCACTTGACTATGCTTGAAGATTACTGGCTCCCGCGTAGAGAAGGCAGTAGCGGCACCGAAATTACTACTTTGCCAGGAGGGCAGAACCTTGGCGAAATGGACGATGTCCAATACTTCCGCAGAAAGTTGTATGAGTCACTGAATGTTCCTGTTTCTAGATTAGAATCCGACGGTCAATTTAACCTTGGCCGTTCTTCTGAAATTACTCGTGACGAGCTGAAGTTCTCTAAATTCGTATCAAGACTGAGAAATAGATTTTCAGAGCTATTCTTTATTCTACTAGAAAAGCAACTGCTATTGAAAGGTGTTGTTACTAGATCTGAATGGAATGTAATCAAATCGCAACTCAAGTTTAATTTCATTGAAGATAACCACTTTGCTGAGTTGAAGAATTCAGAAGTCTTGCGTGAAAGGTTGTCGCTACTACAGGACGTTGATCAGTTTGCTGGTAAGTACTATTCTGAAGCGTGGATTCGTAAGAATGTTTTACTACAAACTGAAGAAGAAGTCGAAGAGATTAATTCTCAAATTGAAGACGAAGACACTGGCGAAGACGAAGAAGACTTCCAATAAGGCGGTTGTACAGTTAATATAAATATTGTACAAATAAGAGGAAATACTATGAGTGATGAAGAAAAAGTATACACAACAGTTGATGCCGTGAACTTGGCGTCTGATGGTAATGTGAATGAATTTAAAAGTGCTATTGGTGATATAATGATGGACAAAATCCAATCGGCAATAGAAATTAAAAAGTATGAAGTTCAAAGCAACTTCATGGGAAATCAAGAGACAGCAGGGGAATAGCAAAATGGCTATCAAAAGATTCAAAGCGTATGTATCTGAAGAAGCATCTGGATCACGTGCAGTAGACAGTAAGGTGGAAGGCGATAAGCTAGAGCCACGCGCCCAAGGTGAAAAGGATTTCAAAGCTAAACATAGCATTGAAACCACTAAGCACCCTGTTGCTGGCGACCACCAGTTTAACGGTGACCGTGCCGAGATCACTGAAGAGAAGTACCTGAACCAAAAAGGTACTGGTGAGTCTGATGATGGCTACGCTGATGCTGGTCTCTTTGACCAATCAGCGGCGACTAAGCTCGCAAAAAAGCATAAAGGCAAGGCTGTGAAAGACGCTGGCGGCAAATTCCTAGTACAACTAGGAGAAGGCAAAGTGAAGGATCAAATGATTGACGATTCTGAAAAGATGTCTAAGAAAGACTTTATTAAGAAGTACGGTAAAGAAAATGCTGACGACCTGTATGAAGACGAAGACGAAGACGAAGATGACGAAGAAGAGTCTAACCTCGAAGAAAGCACCCTAGTCGAAGGCGCAGTTGTTGATCAACTGAAGGCTATCATTTCTAAGAAGTCTGCCAAGCCTGTTAAGTTTGGCAACGGTAAATCTGAAGAGATTGATATGACCACCGCAGCGGCACTTGTCAATATGCTAGAAAAGCTAAAGCCTGCCAATAAAAGCAAAGCCGAAAAGATGTTGGAGAAATCCCCTGAGGGAATGTTCCAGCTTCTTGATGTCGCGTTTGGTGGCAAATAATGAAATTATTAGGAACTGGTGTAGCACTAGCTGCCGCCACCACTAAACTAAACACTGCCGCAGCAGCTTATGTTGTTAATACGGCAACCAGTGCTATTGAGCTCTTCCAAGTCAATTCCTCTGACGCAACCGTCGCCACCGTTTGGGTTGGCGCAGGTGCTGGCGTTACTATTTCTCTTGGCAACGGTCAAGGGCTTCGCGGTGCTGCTACTTTCAAAGCAAGTGCAATATCAAGCGTTGGATACTAGGAAAAACTATGAAACTAATATGCGAAGTAAACGAAGATATTAATTATATCACAGAAGCCAAAGAAGAGAACGGCAAGAAGTCGTATTTCATCGAAGGCGTATTCTTACAGGGCGACATCAAAAATCGCAATGGTCGAGTTTACCCAGCAGAGGTTTTGGACAAAGAGATAAATAGATATAATAAAGAATATGTAGAAAAGAACCGTGCGTATGGCGAATTAGGTCATCCCCAAGGTCCAAGTATTAATCTTGAGCGTGTGTCTCACATGATCACTAAGTTAGAGCGCGATGGTTCAAACTTTATAGGTCGTGCCAAGATTATGACAGAAACTCCGTATGGCGCGATTGTTAAGTCATTGATGGATGAGGGTGCGCAGCTTGGTGTATCTTCTCGCGGTATGGGTTCTGTTAAACAAAATGGAAAGGGCGTTGCTGAAGTGCAAAGCGATTTCTATCTTGCTACAGCTGCTGACATTGTTGCGGATCCGTCCGCTCCTGACGCATTTGTTCAAGGTATCATGGAAGGTAAGGAATGGGTTTGGGAAAACGGAATTATTCGCGAAGCTGCCATTGCTAATTATGCGGATATAATTAATAAAGCACCAACAAAAGAGCTCGAAGAAGCTAAGTTGCGTGTTTTTGAAGATTTTATCTCTAAATTGTAAATTTTATAAATAGACTGTATAACACCAAAAGTAAGGAGAAATTCATGTCTGATAAGAAGCTAGAGGATAGCGTCGAAGAAGTAATGGTCGATGCCCCTCTCGAAGAAGAAAAGGTGGAAAAGGAAGTTGACGGTGCTGCCGCAGCTGACGAAACCATTGCCACGATTAAAAAATCTACACCTAAGCAGGTTGCTGCTCCAAAGACTAAAGCTGGTATGATTAGTGCTATGCTTGACGTTATGAAAGACAAGAAGAAAGGTGATCTTGCTGCTTCATACGGGTCTGTGATGGCTGCTTTCAAAGTTGAAGGTTTTGATGCCTCAGCTGATGAAATTGCAGAAGAGTCCGCACAATCAATCAAAGAGATTCGCCAAATCAGTGCTGAAGATGTATCAGTTACTGAAGACGTAGAAGCTATGTTTGGTAGTGAAGATCTTTCTGAAGACTTCGTAGGTAAAGCCACTACAATCTTTGAAGCTGCTGTCGTTTCAAAAGTCAACGAGATTTTAGAATCTGTAACTGTTGATTTTGAATCTGAGCTAGAAGCTGAGAAAGTACAAATTGTCGAAGAGTTGTCCACACAAGTAGATTCATACTTAGAGTATGTTGCTGAAGAGTGGATGAAAGAGAATGAACTAGCAGTAGAGCAGGGTATCCGTTCTGAGATTGTTGAGAACTTTATGACTGGTCTGCGTGGTCTATTCACTGAAAACTATATTGACATTCCAGAAGAGAAAGTTGACCTTGTTGACGAATTAGCGTCTAAGGTTGAGGAACTCGAATCTTCAATCAATGAAGAGATGGAAAGAAACATCGAACTTCGTAAGGAATTAGTTGAGTCAAAGCGTACTGCGATTCTGACTACTGCCTGTGAAGGTATTACTGAGTCTCAAGCTGTTAAGCTGACTTCATTATCTGAGGGCGTTGAGTTCGAAGATGAAGGTTCTTATGCTTCTAAGCTAGAGATGATTAAAGAAAACTATTTTGCCAAAGAAGAAGTTATTTCTGAGGAAGTGATAGTCGATGACGAACCTCTTGAGTTAATTGAAGAGGTGCAGCCAACCGATCCTGGTATGGCGGCATACTTGAATGCCATTTCAAAAAGCATTAAAAAGTAATATTTTATAAATAAACTGTAAGTAAAAAAGGTCTTTAGAAAGGAGAACCTAATGTTTCAAACTGACGAACTACAAAAGAAGTGGCAACCCGTTTTAGAGCATGCCGATCTACCACAGATTGCTGATGCCCATAAGCGTTCAACTGTCGCTACACTTTTAGAAAACCAAGAAAAATCAGCTCGTGAGCAAGGTGCTCAAAGCGGTGGTGCTTTTGCTCCTACTCTGCTTGGCGAAGCTGCTCCCACTAACGTAGCTGGTGGTGTTGACAATTTTGATCCCGTATTGATCAGCCTTGTTCGACGCTCTATGCCTAACCTGATCGCCTATGATATCTGTGGTGTACAGCCTATGACTGGTCCTACTGGACTGATCTTTGCTATGCGTTCACGTTACACTGGCCAAGCTGGTACTGAAGCAATGTTCGGTGAAGCTGACGCTTCATTCTCTGGCTCTTCTGCTGGTAACACTGCTTCACGATTCGCTGCTAACTCTTCAGCTGGTGCTGCTCAGACTGGTACCGATCCTAGCGACCGCTCTGCATCTTCAACTGGTGGTGGATATAATGTTCACACTGGTATGACTGCTGCTGAAGCTCAAGCAATGGGTGGAGCTGCTGGCGATCACTTCAACGAAATGGCATTCTCAATTGAGAAAGTTGCTGTAACTGCTGTTAGTCGTGCTCTGAAAGCTGAGTACACTATGGAATTGGCCCAAGACCTGAAAGCAATCCACGGTCTGGACGCTGAAACTGAGTTGAGCAATATCCTGTCTTCAGAGATCCTTTCTGAAATCAACCGTGAAGTTGTTCGTACTATCAACTACAGTGCTGTAGCTGGTGCAACCACTAATGTAACTACCGCTGGTACTTTCGATCTGGACACTGACTCTAACGGTCGTTGGTCTGTTGAGAAGTTCAAAGGTCTTATGTTCCAAATCGAGCGCGATGCCAACGAAATTGGTAAAGCAACTCGTCGTGGTAAGGGTAATGTAATGATCACTTCTTCTGACGTTGCTTCTGCACTTCAGATGGCTGGTGTTCTTGACTATGCTCCTGCTCTTAGCAATAGCCTACAGGTAGATGATACCGGTAATACTTTTGCTGGTGTATTGAACGGTCGTATCAAAGTTTATATTGATCCGTACTTCTCTGACGCTGCTAACAACTACTACACAATCGGTTATAAGGGCACTAGCTCTTTTGATGCTGGTCTTTTCTACTGCCCATATGTGCCATTACAAATGGTTCGTGCGGTTGGCGAGCAGACTTTCCAGCCTAAGATTGGATTTAAGACTCGCTACGGCATGGTCGCTAATCCTTTCGCTACTAATGACGGCAACGGTATCGCTGCCCGTCTTGGTACTGGAGACGGCAACAAGTACTACCGTTTAGTTAAGGTTGCAAACTTGATGTAATATCAAAAAACTAGATCTGAGTTAATCAGACGTTTTAAAGGGGCTCTTCGGAGCCTCTTTTTTTTCGCTTATAAATAGTAGTGTTCATGAACTGGGCAAAGCTAAAAGGCTCGCAAGTATCAAGTGGTACTTGTCCGCGGAAAGTGATTGTATCACAAGGGACGGAATTACGAATAGGGGAAAGAATATGCGTATTTTATTTACAGCAGTTCTTCTCGCGAACTTGGTAGCGTGTTCATCAATCGACAGCATTTACGAAGGTAGCAAAACCATCGTTGGTGGTGTTGTGAAAGATGTAACTGATATTACCACTGGCACCCTCGACACAGTATCTGGTGTTGTAAAGGATGTTAGTGATAAGACTACTGGCGGGAAAGAATAAATAAGTGTAGGATATAACTGGCAAGGATGCCGCTTAATAGGATAACCGGAATGGCTTTACAAGGCACACAACCAGACAATAAAAGTTTCCTATCCCCGATAGGGTTCAGATTCGCGTGTAATCGTTTACCTCATGTAAATTACTTCTGCACAGCGGCCACAATACCGGACATTTCTTTGGGTGATACTACCACCGTTGAGAACCCCTTTGTGAAGTTGCCTGTTCCTGGCGACAAATTGTCGTTCGGCAGATTGGACCTGACGTTTCGTGTTGATGAAGACATGAAGAATTTTAGAGAGATTTATGATTGGTTAATCGCCCTTGGTTATCCAGATAACTTCAACCAAAGAGGGGCGCTCGCGAGAACAACCGGCAGTGTCGGTGAGGTGTACTCTGATGGTTCGTTGGTGATAACCTCTGCCAATATGCAACCTAATATTGAAATCAAGTTTACCGACATGTATCCATCAAGCCTGACAGCATTAGAGTTTGATGTTGAGAATACCGATATTGAATATTTGAAAGCGACAGTATCTTTCGCTTACAGAAAGTATGAATTGTCTACTATTAGATAGACCTAAATAGTAGTAGGATCCGCGCAATATAGACTGAGCGCAATATATTAATGATTGGAGTGAGTTGGTGAATATTGAACAGATTGTGAGTGAGTGGAACAAAGACTGTAAAATTGATGAGACTGAACTTGGCAGAGAAAGTGCTAAGATTCCCCAAGTCCACAATAAGTACATAAAGATCTATATGGGCGAACGCATCGCCTTATACAAAATCAAATCTGAAACAAAAAAAGTAAAGAGGGCACTCCTCGAATATTACCTCGGCGAACTTGATCAGGATGAACTTGATCAGATGGGACGTCAGCAGTTCTATAAAAAACTACTCAAGAACGAAGTCGACGTATACATTGAATCAGATGACATGATGATCGAATCAGTCCTTCGTCTTGGTATGCAAGATGAAAAAGTTGCCTACCTTGACTCAATAATAAAGAATATCAATAATCGCGGGTTTCAGCTGAAGACGGCTGTAGACTGGGCGAAGTTCACCACTGGATAGTTATGGAACAGATTAACGTATACAAGAAAAACGAGGTCTATCTCAAGGTTGAGTGTGATCGCGGCATAGCTATGGAGCTGTCAGGATACTTTGAGTTTGAGGTTCCTGGGGCTTCGTTCATTCCATCTGTTCGAAATAAGATGTGGGATGGGAAGATCAGATTGTTCAATGTGAACACTATGCAGATATACGTTGGGCTAATCCAGAAGATAAAGAAGTTTGCTGAAGAAAGAAGTTATGAAGTTGTGGTACATGATGGACTTGAAGACACAGTAGACATTCCGCTGAACGGACTAAATAAGTTTCTGAGTGATGGTAAGTTTAAGCCAAGGGATTATCAGTTAAGAGCAGTTGCTCACGCTGTTCGCAATCATAGAGCTTTGATTCTTTCACCTACTGCTTCTGGTAAATCATTCATCATTTACTGCCTGCTAAAGTATTACCTGCGAAGAGAATGTAAGAAGGCGCTGGTAATCGTACCTACAACCTCTCTGGTCTCCCAACTTAACAGCGACTTCATTGACTATTCAGAAGAACTACAGTTCTATTATACCTTACTTGTTACTGGAGGTAAAGAAAAAAGTAATGATAATGCGAAAATAATTATAAGTACTTGGCAAAGTATCTACAAACAACCGAAGTCGTACTTTGATCAGTTTGATATGATCATAGGTGACGAAGCGCACTTATTCAAAGCCACCTCTTTGACCAAGATAATGGAAAAGATGACTGATTGTAAATATCGGTTCGGGTTTACAGGCACATTGGACGGGACAGTCACCAATAAGCTAGTGTTAGAGGGTTTATTTGGTCCAGTTATGAGGGTGATAACCACTAAAGAGTTGATCGAGAATAATACTCTTGCTGAATTCCGCATCAAATGCCTCGTATTAAAGTACTCCGAGTTGACGAGGAAGGGCGTAGCCCGATCAACATACCAAAAGGAAATGGACTTCCTCACCTCACACGAAAAGCGAAATAGTTTTATAAAGAACTTGACATTAACTAGAAAGGGTAATACACTATTACTATTCCAGTATGTCGAGAAACACGGCAAACCGTTATATGAGCAGATCTCAGCAGAAGCCGCTGAAGGTCGTAAAGTATTTTTTGTGTATGGAGGCGTAGATGCCGAAACAAGAGAAGAAGTTAGAGCGATTACTGAGAAAGAAAATGACGCAATTATCATCGCGTCTTATGGAACATTCTCTACTGGCATTAATATTAGGAACCTCCACAATATCATTTTTGCCAGCCCTAGCAAGTCACGCGTTCGTAATCTTCAGTCGATAGGAAGGGGACTGAGGAAAGGTGACAACAAAGAGGTAGCAACACTGTATGATATATCTGACGACCTTTCATATAAGTCGTACAATAATCATACCTTAAAGCATTTTGCTGTTAGGATTAAGATGTACAATGAAGAGTCATTTGATTACAAATTATATAACATAGGGATTGAGAATGGAAACTGAGATTAGCATTATAAAGTTGGTGAATGGCGAGACATTGATCGCTGAGGTAGCGCATGATGACGATAGTCATTTAAGCATCATAGACCCTATTTCTGTGAATATGCAGCTGAGGAATAATACTCCAGTTATGATTTCTACAATATGGATGCCTTTGACGAAAGCTGTGAATGTGTTTCACATCAGGCAACAGAATGTTATTTTAGTGTCAGAAGTTGACGAGGACATGGAAATATACTATAATAGGTGTATAGATACAATTCGCGAATCTAATGCTGATGGTGACTCAATTTTCCTCGACCGCGAAGAAGGTAGTATGTCTGAAAAGGAAATAGAAGAAGCACTATTTCAGATGCAAGAACAGAGACAACCCAGCGCAAATACATCATTACACTAAGGTAGATTATAAAATGGCAAAAGAAGCAAAGAAACGCCCATACTATGTGGACAATAAGAAGTTCTTCGGAGCTATGTGTGAGTTCAGAGAATCTGTATTGGCTGCCAAAGAGGCTGGGGAAACACGACCAGTGGTCCCGAATTATGTCGCCGAGTGTATCATGAAAATTGCTACGCATCTTTCCTACAAGCCCAATTTCATAAACTACACTTTCCGTGACGAGATGATCAGTGACGGTATTGAGAACAGTTTGCAGTATATTGACAACTTCAATCCCGAGAAGTCGAAAAATCCATTCGCGTATTTTACGCAAATTATATACTATGCCTTCCTGCGGAGGATCCAGAAAGAAAAGAAGCACTTGTATGTTAAGATGAAATACTCTGAGCACACTAATATTCTTGGAGATACCGCCGATACTCAAGGTCACGATAAAGGCAGTAACTTCAACGATGACGTCAAATATAGTGAATGGACTGAAGAGTATATGAAGGGGTTCGTCAGAGACTTTGAGGAAACCAAGCGTAGAAAAATTAAAAAGAAGCTGACAATCGAGGAAGGTAAGTGAGAACTGGATTCACTTGTAGCACCTTTGACCTCCTTCACGCAGGGCATGTACAGATGCTGCGTGAAGCGAAGGAGCAATGCGATTACTTAATATGCGCCCTTCAGGTTGACCCAAGCGTAGATAGAGCAGAAAAGAACGCCCCGATTCAAACTGTAGTTGAGCGATACACCCAACTAAATGCGGTGGGGTATGTTGATGAGATTATTCCGTATGGCACGGAAGAAGACCTCGAAGATATACTCAATATGTACAGTATTGATGTCAGAATACTCGGCGATGAATATAGGGACAAGGAATTTACTGGAAAAGACATCTGCCGAAAAAGAAGCATCGAACTACACTTCAACAAACGCGACCATAGGTTCAGTTCTAGTGATCTGCGCCGCCGGATCCAAAGTAAAAAATAACTTTACTTCTTCGAAAATCTAAGGTATAATTAACCATTACATCAATATAATACTCGCCTCTGCGGGTCAGGATAGCTTGACGATGAAGATAGCACTTATCACGGATACCCATTTCGGAGTTCGCAATGACAACGCCAACTTCCTTGATTACTTTGATAGATTCTATACTAAGGAGTTCTTCCCCGAACTAAAGAAGCGCGGTATAACTACCGTTATACATTTGGGTGATATTGTTGATCGACGAAAGTATATCAATTATGTGACGCTTCGCCGCATGAAAGAAATGTTTATCGACAAGTGCACGACAGAGGGAATAGAACTCCACGTGATTGTCGGCAATCATGACGTTCCGTATAAGAATACGAATGACGTGAACTCTATGCGTGAATTGTTTGATAAGGGTAATGTTAAGTATTATTCTGAAGCCGAGGACATCACTATGGACGGGCATGATATTCTTATAATGCCTTGGATTAATAATGATAACTATGCTTCTGCTGTCGCTGCTATGGCGAATAGTCCCGCTCAAGTTTTATTTGGCCACTTAGAGATTGCTGGCTGTCTGATGGATCGCGGTAACATAAATGAGCACGGTATGCAGGTCGCCGACTTCTCTAAGTTTGATTTGGTTTGCTCAGGGCACTTCCACCACAAATCTACAACTAAAAATATCGAGTACTTGGGCTGCCCATATGAACTGACTTGGGCGGACTACGGTGACCAGAAAGGATACCACATATACGACACTGATACTAGAGGGTTGGAGTTTATCCATAACCCGTACTCTATGTTCAATAAAGTATTCTATAATGAAGCCGATAAGACCATGGAAGAAATACTCGACACGGACTTCTCTGGGTATGAAAACACATATGTCAAAGTGATAAGACAGAATTGTGGCAACCCTTATTGGTTTGATCTATTCATCGACAAGCTGTATAAGTCTAACCCGACCCACATTCAAATCGTAGATGACCACATGAACCTCGACTTAGAGGACGATGAGGATATCGTTAATGAGGCGGAAGATACGATTACTATACTCTCGAAGTATATTGGTACGCTATCTGAAAATACACCAAAAAAGAAACTTGACACTTTGGTGCGTTCGTTATATAATGAAGCATTGACTATAGAGTGAGGGATTGAGTTATCGTTAAGTTCAAAAAACTTTCTTGGAAGAATTTTCTGAGTACTGGCAATGTGCCAACTGTCATATACTTAGATAGATCCCCGAGTACTGTTATCACTGGAGAGAATGGTGCTGGAAAATCAACCATACTTGATGCTCTGACATTTGGTCTGTTCGGCAAACCCTTTCGGAAGATCAACAAACCTCAGTTGATGAACACTATCAACGACAAAGACCTTGAGGTTGAAATTGAGTTCTCTATCGGTAAAGTTGAGTATCTCATTAAGCGCGGCATGAAGCCATATTACTTTGAGATATACAAGAATGGTAAAATGTTGGACCAGCCAGGATCTGTCCGTGAGTATCAAATTCAGCTTGAGAATCAAATACTGAAACTGAACTACAAGTCATTCACCCAGATCGTCATACTCGGTAACGCTTCGTTCACCCCATTTATGCAGTTGTCTACGCGCGACCGCCGCGAAGTGATTGAAGATTTACTCGATATTCAAATATTCTCTACTATGAATACTTTGCTTCGGGACAGGGTTTCTGACAACAAGCGCAGTTTAACCGAGGTCAATTATTCGATTGACCTTATTCAAGAAAAGATTGAAGTTCAAGAACAATACCTCAATAAAGTTAAGAAAGATGCCGCTAAACAGGTGAACGACTTAAAAGATGAGATAGAGGGCTATAGAGAGTCACACGAGTCCGCAGAATCGCTTTACAGCTCTCTTACTGTTGAGGTTGATACCTTACTTGGTTCTATTTCCTCTAAAGATAAGGTTGAAAAGAAAAGTAAGAAGGTTGATGACTTGTTGAGCAAACTGAAAGACAAGTCTGCTAAAGCGAACAAGCGCGTTGACTTCTTTGAGAAGAATGATAACTGCCCGACTTGTGAGCAGATTATTGATCTAGAGATAAAGCACCAAAAAGTTAAAAAGACTGTTGAGGTTCTTGAGAAAACGAAGACTGCTATCTCTGAGCTGAATGGTGAGTGTACAACTCTGAACGAAGAAATGCATAGAATCAATAATATCCAGCATCAAATACAAGACGCTCAAAATAAAATCAGAGATTGTAATACTCAGATGGGGTTGTATACGAAAAGCATCAATTCCCTTGAAGGTAAGATAGAAGAAGCGAACAATCAAGACTCGGTGGATTCTGACTCAGAATCTAAACTAGCTTCTATGAACAGTGACCTTGTTACCTATAGCGGCAAAAAGAAAACGCTAGTCGAAGGTCGCGAGGTCTTTGAAATCGCCGCCGCTATGCTGAAAGATGGCGGCATCAAATCCAAGATTATCAAGCAGTATGTTCCTGTCATAAATAAGTTGGTCAATAAGTATCTATCAGCACTAGACTTCTTTGTAAATTTTGAGCTGGATGAAGAGTTCAATGAAGTTATTAAAAGTCGACACCGTGATGAGTTCTCATACGCCAGTTTCTCTGAGGGCGAAAAGACGCGTATTGATATTGCGCTACTTCTTACTTGGAGAGCAATTGCCAAGCTGAAGAATTCGACTAATACAAACCTATTAATCTTGGATGAAGTTTTTGACAACTCCCTAGATTTAACAGGTACTGATGAGTTGACGAAACTATTGAACGATATGTCAGATACAAACGTATTCATCATAACCCACACCAAAGGCGATGTCCTGACTGATAAGTTCCGCAGTCAAATTCGCTTTGAGAAAGTAAAGTCATTTTCGAGAATAGCGCCATGATATACACATTAGTGAAAGAGTCAGATCCAGTATTACACACACAGACTGAGCAGTTTGATTTTGACAACCCGCAAGTAGACCCAGTTGAATTATTTGAGAACCTGAAGGAAACGATGATCGCTAATCGTGGAGTTGGTCTTGCCGCTCCTCAGGTTGGTATTCCGTTATCTGTATTTGTTATCGGGCATCCGGATGACCCTAATAACGTGTTCCCAGTATTCAACCCAAAGATTGTGGATTTTGACGGAAGCATTAAAGAGGAAGAAGGGTGCCTCAGTTATCCTGGGTTGTTCATAAAAATGGAACGACCGGCAATTATCAGGGCAAGGTATACCACCCACCTTGGCGTCACTGATACTATTAAATTCGGAGGGTTCACGGCAAGAGCCTTTCAACATGAATTCGATCATCTGTTAGGTAGAGTCTTCACTACTCAAGCATCTAGCATTCAACTCGATAGAGCTAAGAAGCAAAAGAAGAAACTTGATAAGCTCAGAAATAAAAACTTGACAACCTTCCTGCGATGAGTTATACTATGAGATATGCTAAAATGTTACTACTTGTTTGGTTATCAGCTGCTGTGTCGCCTGATGACCACCTATATGGTATAATGATGTCTTTTAGAAGACTGGAAGAATGTAAGGTTGTTTCTGCCAAACGATGAGGTTATTGTGGAGAATTTTAATATTGATGTTATAACCGCTCCTGAGTGGATAAATTGCGAGAACAAACTTGGTCAGTATATGGAAGATTCTGACTATGATATTCTTATCGAAAATGATACTGATTTCTATTCTCCAGCGCCTTTCGGCGAAGAGAACAGCGAAAATAATATCATTTTCAAATACAGAAGAAACGTATTCACTGAAGAAGAGCAGCTTGGCGCTTATGATGGATTGATAGAGGCAGCTGCCGTACCAACACAAAACCGTGGCCTAGCAGCAGGAACGGCTCGTGGCAAGCAAGGCGGCAAAGATAGCGAAAATGGTCGCGATTGGGTCACCGCTTGTCACTTGGAAGTCCTTGATCATTACATCAACGAACGGCAATCTTTGTTTGATGATGGCGGCGTTGACGGCATTATAGCGAAACACGAAGATCTGTCGGGTCAGGATAATACTCGTGGTATGGTCTGGTTGAGAACCAAAGTTACTGATGCTGGATACAACTACTCGACTTTCTTCACGACTAAGGTTGCTGAATGGAAAGCAATGCCTTCAGCAGCTGCCTCGAAAGACGCGTCAATAATTCGCAAAACATATATATCTGATACGACTTATGCCAACGCAGTTAATTCTGGTATCGCAGGGTTCTTTGATCGCTACCCAAGAATACCTTATGGGCGAGCGACAGCTTATACTGACCACAACAGAGAACGGTATGAGAAGTGTTATCCGTTTATGCGCAAACTGTCAAACAAGTTTGAGGAATATCTCCCAGAAAGGTATTTAGTTCAGAAGTTGGCCGCTGATCAACTCGATTCGAGGTATCGTGTCGTTGGTGATGAGACGCCTTTCACCACTGTAACTGTAAACAAAAACTTTCGCACTGCCGCTCATCGTGACGCGGGGGACTTGACCGAAGGTTTCTCGAACTTGACCGTGGTTGCTAAAGGCGATCAACAATGGACAGGCGGGTATCTGGTTCTTCCTGAATTTAGAGTTGCTATCAATATCCGTCCAGGAGACCTTCTTCTCATCAACAATCACGCGGGTATTCACGGAAACACTGAACTGCTTCCTCCCGAAGGCAAAAAACTTGCGGATATGGAACGAATAAGTTTAGTTTGCTATTTTAGAGAAAATATGTTAAAGTTGGGTAGTTGGGAATATGAAGCGACCCGCAAAGACTTTGTCGAACACCGTAGATTGAATAAAGAGCATCGGTTTTGGAAACATCTGTGGAATGGAGTCAGCCCAAGTATGTGGGAATCAGATGAATGGTATCAGTATCTGGAGGAGAGAGGCGGTCGTGATATGCTGCTACAATACCACCCCGAAGCTATTGAAGAGAAAACATCACTTGAATCTTTCTTCTAAATAAATCAATTAATTGAGAGAAATGAATATGATAGATTACCGAGTTGCCATTCCTTCGTTTAAGAGGGAAACAACCATCCAGTCAAAGACTCTGCGGGTTCTTCAGGAACATAACATTCCACCAGAGCTAGTGACTATCTTCACAGCTAATGAAGATCAACAGCGCATCTATGAAGAAGCTCTGGAAGGCCACGTTTATGGTAAGAACATTGTTATGGGCGTCCCCACTATTGGCGAGCAGCGTAACTGGATTGAGAAGTATTATCCCGAGGGGACTTATCTCATGATGTTTGATGACGATATCGAAGAAGTACAACGAAAGTCAGGCGAGCAAGACCTAGTTCCAGTTGACGATCTGTATAAAGAGATCATTGAGAATGGCTTCACTAACTGCGAACGCCTCGGCGCAAAAACTTTTGGAATTTATGCTGCCGCCAACGCTTACTTCATGAAAGATCGCGTTTACGATAAGTTGTGTTATATCATTGCTTCAATGTTTGGTGTCATCTGTGATCACGATACAGACCTCGATCGAGTGACAAACCACGGCGAAGACTATGAGTATAGCTTAAAACAATATGTTAAGAATGGTGTACTTTGTCGCCTAGATAATTACACCGTCAAATCTAACTACTACAAAGAAGAAGGTGGTCTACAGGACATCAGAACTGAGCAATATGTTCGCGACTCAATTACTATTATTGCTGAAATGTTCCCTGAACTTTGTACTATGTATACTCGAAAATCCACTGGTATGGCTGAACTGAAATTCAGAGATTCCACTGGTCGATACAAAAAAGCAGAAGGGAATACTCTCGACTCCTTTTTTGGATAAATTTATATCGTTACCAAAAGTAACTGTTATAAATAAATGCGGACGTCCGATAAAGGAGTCCTTACAATTACCTTGCTAAACTTACTAGGAGGTCGAAATGACTAAAAACGCAATAAAAGGTATGCACGTCCCACGCTCACTATTCCTTGGATTTGAACATCTATTTGATGAACTCGAAAGAATCCATGGTGCAGGGAGATCCCAAGATAATTATCCACCGCATAACGTCGTCAAGGTTGACGGTGATAGATTTGACATTGAGCTGGCAGTTGCCGGATTTTCAATGGATGATCTTGATGTTACGGTTAAGGATGGAATTCTGGTAGTGAAGGGCGACCCTCTAGACTCAATAGAGAGGGAGTATGTCCATAAAGGTATATCGTCACGTAAATTCGAGAAGAGCTTCCGGATCTCAGAATTTGTGGTAATTGATGGTGCCGACTTGAAGGACGGGATGCTCGTGGTGAATGCCAGAGTTGAGGTTCCTAAGGAGCGGAGATCCAGGAAGATCGAAATCGGATCTACTGGGACATCAGTAGCGGCTTATGTATAGTGAGCTTCTACAAAGTGAAGCGGTAGATTGTATCCACTACAATTTACTGGAGAAAACCATGCGCAAGTATGATTATCAACAGATCAGATTCGCGCTTTCAACCTTCGTTACAGTAGCAGCAATACATTTGCTCGCTCCAGCTGTGATGATTTTGACTGCCGGAACTATCTAGACCAATCGAGACGCGTTATGTGGGGAACCTCATAACGCTCTCACCTTCCCCTCCCCCTTATATTTTTTGGTTATATGCATATAGCTAATCGGTATAAAAATATCTAAAAAACCGCTTGATAATACCCTCAAATGTTAGTATAATAGCGTCTGATTTGAGGAAATACTATGAATTTGAATTCTAAAGATATACTTGCCCGCCTACTCGCTACCGAGAATGTGACCGTTACGCATAGAAATGCGAAGACCGCATCGTTTAACGTCCGTGACCGCGTTTTGACACTGCCTATGTGGGATGACATGGAGACTTGTACTTATGATCACCTTGTCGGTCATGAAGTCGGCCATGCCCTTTATACCCCAGAAGCTGGCTGGCATGATGCCGTCTGCTCTAATGGCGACGCGTACAAGTCATTTCTAAATGTAGTTGAAGATGCCCGTATCGAAAAAATGATTCAGGCTCGATATCCTGGTCTGAGAAGGTCTTTCATTGCTTCATATAAAAAGATGTTGGCAGAAGGGTTTTTCGGTGGTGATATAGAAACTATCAATACCTATGACTTGATTGATCGTATCAATACCTACTTTAAAGCTGGCCGCTCCGCTGGTGTTCGAATTGAACGTGACGAGTTGTGCTGGGTTCAAGAGATAGAGGCGCTCAAAACTTGGGAATCAGTTGTTGACGTTACTGACCGCCTTTTTGAATTTTGTAAGAATAAGAAAGATGAAGAAAATGCTCTGCTTGAGGATTTCGTATCTTCCCCAGAAAATAAAGAAGAAGTAGAAGAGGAAAATGACGAAGACGAAGGGTATGATGACTTTGATCATGATGATGATGATGATGGTGATGATGCCGCTGATGATGATTCTGATTCCAAATCTACTGACGTTGAAGAAGCGTCTCAAAAAGATGACAGTGAGCATGTAGGGACTGACGAATCTGATGATGATGCTGATGTTGATGCTGAATCGAATGGCGAGATGAGTGATGAGCCTGCGGAAGATGAACTGGTTTCTAAGACGGATGAGCAGCTCCGAAAGAATATTTCCAGAGAGCATGGCGATAACGGTAATTTTGATTACAGAAGTGTTAATATCAGTGGTGCTTCGATAAAGAATAGAGTGGTTGGTTACAAGACTATCATTGATGAATACATGACCCCTAATGACAGTAGAGACGAATTCGCAAATCAGCATATCGGAAGAGGTCTTGCTATTGGCCTTGCGGCTCATAAGAAGTTTCTCCTAGAGAATAAGAAGACTGTCAACTACATGGTCAAAGAGTTTGAGATGAGGAAGTCAGCTGCTGCATACTCCCGTCAGACTATTTCTAAGACTGGTGTTATTGACCCTGTAAAGATGAATAGCTATCTCTATAATGACGACATCTTTCGTAAAGTGAGCGTGACTCTAGATGGCAAAAATCACGGAATGATAATGTATATGGACTGGTCTGGTTCTATGTCTAACGACTTGTCCGCTACTATCGGTCAGCTCCTCAATCTGGCGCTGTTCTGTAAGCAAGTTTCTATTCCGTTCCAAGTATATGCGTTTACAGACCGTGCCCCTGATATTGCTGAAAGCGATCCTTCTAGCAATGAAAACACTCCACTCAATACCACTGGGTATTATTCTGGCTTCAGGTTACTAGAAATGTTCAATGGCGAAATGAGCCGAAAAGATTTCAATAAAATGTCTCAGATTTGGCTGGCTTTGGCCGAATCATATATGACAACCTCTGGTGGGTGGCACTGCCCTTACCAACTTATGCTTGGTGGAACTCCTTTGGATGAATGTATTATCGCCGCTATGCAAGTCCACGATAAGTTCAAATCTAAAACAAAAGTTGACATTGTCAATACCGTTTTCTTGACTGATGGTGACAGTCACCCTGCCTTGGTGAATACGAACAAAGAGACTGGGTCTTACCACTGCAGAATGAATCATCTTTTTGATTGGAAGGGTACTCGAATTCTGTACTTGATTGATCCTGTCACCAAGAAACGTCATAGAGTTTCGGGGCGTCGTGATTCTAGTACCGCAGCTCTGCTGAAGATATACCGCGAACGAACTAAGTCTACGACCATTGGGTACAGAATCATGTCTCCCAACTGGAGTACGTTCAAGCACCAACTTCCTGGCTCTGTTAACTGGAATCAAGGAACTGACCTATGTAAGAAAATGCGTGCTGATAAATTTGTAGTCATGCCGCCGACCCTTGGTTATGACCGCTGCTTTGCTATCGCTGGTGGTCGGCACTTGGTTTCGTCTAATGGTGCCATTGAGGTTGAATCTGATGCGTCAAAAGCGAAAATCCGCTCTGCCTTCAAAAAGGCTAATAACTCAAGGAAAGGTTCTCGTAAAATGCTGTCTGATTTGATCGACACCATTTCCTAAACGAATGGCGGCTATAACTTAAATAAATGACCAAACCCTTTACATAGTTGGTAAATGCTAGTATAATAGCTACTTAATTGAGATAAGGAATATATTATGAAATTGAATAAAGCGGTCCTTGCGGAAAGAACTCAAAAGCTGGTCGAATTGTTATCAGGTCGCCATGGCGAATCCGCGACCATTCCCGCCCATCTGATCCACGCTGCCGGAAAAGAGCTTGGGTACGAAAATTGCCCAGGAGCTATCTGGAAGGGTAAAGCTGGTTATGGCATGTATACCATTCCTTCGTCCTCGGGGGAAACGCTCTCAGCTGCCTCCCCTGAAGCTCCTGTGGCTATTGTAGCACTCGAGCCGAACAAACTGGTCGCTGATTTAAATATCACCACCAATGGGTTTTCCGAAAATCTGATCCCAGAGAAAGACCCTTTGTTTGTTCCATTCGGCAACTTCAGTTCGCTGAAGAAAATACTGGGAACCGAAATGTTTTACCCAACCTTCATTACTGGTATGTCGGGTAATGGTAAGACCTTCTCTGTTGAGCAAGCGTGCGCGCAGTTGAAGCGAGAAGTTATCCGAATCAACTTCACTATTGAAACTGATGAAGATGATCTAATCGGCGGCTTCCGGCTTGTAGAGGGTGAGACGCGTTTCTTTAAGGGTCCAGTTATCAAAGCCATGGAGATGGGCGCTGTACTTCTGCTTGATGAGATTGATCTGGGCAACCCTGCTAAGATTATGTGTCTCCAGTCAATTCTTGAAGGCAAAGGTTACTTTATCAAAAAGACTGGTGAGTATATCAAACCTGTCGCTGGGTTCACGGTTGTAGCAACCGCCAATACCAAAGGCAAGGGTTCGGATGACGGAAGGTTCATCGGTACTAATGTTCTCAACGAAGCGTTCCTCGAGCGTTTCCCCGTGACATGCGAACAAGAATATCCTACTGTCGCTATTGAGAAACGCATCCTGAATGCCGTCTTTGAAGACCTTGGCACTAAAGATCAAGACTTCTCAGAAAAATTAGTTGACTGGGCTGATATTATCCGCAAGACTTTTTATGACGGTGGCATTGATGAAGTGATCTCGACTCGACGTTTGGTTCATATCGCTAAAGCATATAAAATCTTTGATGATCGTATGCGCGCTATTGATATGTGTATTAACCGTTTTGATGAAGACACCAAAACCTCCTTCCGTGATCTCTACACTAAGCTAGATGCTGATGTAGAGGTTGCCGAAGAAGACTTTACTGTTGATTCGGTAGATAAGGCTGAACCTGCTTGGTAAAAAGGTTGACTTTTGCTGGATTTTATAATATACTACATAAACAAGTTGATAATTAAAACTGAGGAAAAATGAATGGAAATGGAAATTGAGTTGAGTACGCTCCGCAAGCGTAAAATTATGGTCGCCACTCCGATGTACGGCGGCCAATGTCATGGTATGTATGCCAAGTCTTGCGCGGATCTGGCTAAACTTTGTCAAGCGTATGATATTGATTTGAAGTTCTTTTACCTTTTCAATGAGTCTTTGATAACACGCGCTCGTAATTATTGCGTAGATGAATTTATGCGAAGTGAGTATACGCACCTGATGTTCATTGATTCTGATATTGGCTTTGACCCTAATGACGTGCTTTCTATGGCGGCTATGATGGATCCCGATGAGGATGACCCAAAAGAAATTATGTGTGGAGCATATCCTAAAAAGACTATCGCTTGGGAAAAGATTAAGCGTGCTGTTGATAAAGGTTTTGCTGATAATAACCCACAAGATCTGGACAAGTATGTTGGTGACTATGTATTCAATCCAGCGGACGGTAGCGATTCTATCCGGATAGATACTCCTTGTAAGGTTCTCGAAGGTGGTACTGGGTTCATGATGATCACTAAATCGGCTTTTGATAAATTTATGGTCGCTTATCCTGATTACACTTATCTTCCAGATCACGTTCGCACCAAACACTTTGACGGTAGTCGCGAGATTGGTATGTATTTCCAAGCGTTGATCGATCCCAAATCAAAGAGATACCTCTCCGAAGATTATATGTTCTGTCAATATATGCAAGAGGTTGATGTGCCCACTTGGCTCTGCCCTTGGATGCAGCTTGTACATACTGGGTCGTACACCTTTGGAGGTTCTCTTGCTGACATTGCTGCTCTTGGTGTCTCAGCTACTGCCGACCCCGATGCGATAAAGGGGATGAAGAAGTGACAGGAATAAATTACAAGTTTCGCGAAGATGAATTGATAGATGAATTTTCTGCTTACATTGATAAGACTTATGGTGGGCACTATGGTCAAGGAGGTCTCCAATCTTCTGAGGTGATTATTGACCGTGGCCATGGTATCGGGTTCTTTTTGGGTAACGTGGATAAGTATAATGGTAGATATGGTAAGAAGGGCGTTCCTGAAGACCACCGCAAGGATTTGATGAAGATCATACATTATGGGTTCCTTGCGTTGTATGAACATGATCGTTTAAATGATAATATTGATAATTTTTTAATTGAGGAATAATGAAATGAAATTGAGTGAAAGCACTGTAGAAGTCTTAAAGAACTTTTCAACAATCAACCCTTCTCTGGCGTTCCGTGAAGGCAATACCCTGCGAACAGTATCGCCGCAGAAGAATATCCTAGCGTCTTGTGTCGTTGAAGAAACCTTTCCTGTCGACTTCGCTATCTATGAGTTGAACCAGTTCTTGGGCTTGAACAGTATATTTGATAATGGTGATATTCAGTTCGGCGAAAAGGGTCTTGAAATATCTGAAGGTTCGAGCAAGTGTAGATATACATACACCGACCCTTCTATGGTAACTACTCCGCCAGACAAAGATTTGACGTTGCCTACTGCTGAAGTCCGATTTGACATGAGCCAAGATACTCTCAAGAGCGTTGTTAATGCTGCCAACCAACTTTCTCTCCCTGAGATTGCTGTTCGCGGTGATGGTAGTTCTATCTCATTGGTCGCCACTGATACTAAAAACCCAACAACCAATGAGTACTCGGTTGCGGTATCTACCGAAGGCGCTGCTGTTCCGGAAGAAGAATTCTCTTTAGTCTTCAAAACCGAGAACTTCAAGTTCATTCCTGACGATTATGGTGTCACAGTTTCGTCTAAAGGTATCTCACACTTCAAAGGACAGAGAGTTGAGTATTGGGTAGCCACTGAAGCTGGTAGCAGTTATGGTAGCTAAAGTCTTCTTAGAGATAGGAACGTGCGATTTTGATACATGCCTTCCACTAGCCAAGGAAGGCTGGTCGGGGTACATGGTTGAAGGTGACCCAAAATATGCTCAGGCGATGAAAACCGCAACCTCAGAATATGATGTAGAGGTTAGTAATATGGCAATGTCGGACTATGATGGGTATATCAGATTCCACACGACTTTCGCCGAAGCTGGTTGGATTAAGGGTATCGGGACTGTCGCAGCTAATAACCACCTCGGTGAAAGGCTGCTTGATGCTGATAACTACTCGCAGTTTATTGAGGATACAATCACAGTCCCCTGCTCAACTTTAGATACGTTCCTGACAGAATCGAATATTGATCATCTAGACTTTATGAAGATTGATACTGAAGGTCACGAAATGAATATACTTGGGCCGTATTCTTGGAGAGTCAAACCCACTATGATTAAAATTGAACACTCGCATATAGATGATGTTCGCATGTGTAATATATTAAAGTCTCAGGGATATATGGTTTGGACTGAGCGTCAAGATATCTATGGAGTTGTGTAATGCTAACTGCGGTTGTGAGTGATATGATCAAACACCTTAAAGAAGGTTTGGTTGAAGTGACATTTGAGAAGATTAATGATGGCGGCACGAGGGTGATGCCATGTACCCTCAACCCAACTATACTCGAAAGTGAAACTGGGAAAAGTGTTTCGGTTGGATCAGTTGACCCAACTTCGTCACATATAGCTGTTTGGGGGATGGATGTAAAGGCTTGGCGTTCCTTTAGAGTTTCTACTGTCACTAGCTGGAAGCCGATTCGCGAAGACGCTTAAAATAGCTTTACAATGCCGTGAAAGTACGGTATACTATATGAAATTGAGTTACACTTGAGGAGTATGTTTATAATGTTAGAAGAATATTTGTGGGTAGAGAAATATCGCCCAAAGACTGTCAGTGATACTATCCTACCTAAATCTTTGAAAGAAACCTTCCAGCAGTTTGTAGATAGCAAGAATGTCCCCAACCTTTTGCTTACTGGTACTGCTGGTGTAGGCAAAACTACTATCGCCAAAGCGATGCTTGAAGAGCTAGGTGCTGACTATATTGTCATCAATGGTTCTGATGAAGGTCGCCTAATTGATACGTTGCGTACAAAGATTAAAGGGTTCGCTTCTTCGATGTCACTAGCGGGTGGTCGTAAGTATGTAATCCTTGACGAAGCCGACTACCTGAATGCTGAGACGGTTCAGCCTGCTCTCAGGAACTTCATGGAAGAGTATAGTGCCAACTGTGGCTTCATTATGACCTGTAACTTCTCTAATAAGTTGATCGAACCTTTGCGTTCAAGGTGCTCGGTTGTTGAGTTCAAGATGACAGCTTCTGATAAACCGAAACTTGCCGGTGAGTTTTTCAAGCGCGTCAGCAATATCCTGACTGAGCAAGGCGTCGAGTTTGACAGGGCAACTGTTGCCGAGGTAGTTAAGAAGCACTTCCCAGATAATCGTAGAGTACTGAATGAGCTTCAGAGATATTCTGCTACAGGTAAGATTGATGCTGGGATTCTAGTGAACTTGTCTGATGTTAATATGAAGACATTGATGGCTTCTCTGAAAGCCAAAGAGTTCAGTAAGATACGGAAGTGGGTCGCGCAGAATATTGACGGCGATACAACTCAAGTGTTTCGTTCGATATATGACAACGCAAGTGAGTATGTCAAACCAAACAGTGTTCCTCAGGTTGTGGTCACTCTAGCTGATTACCAGTATAAAGCAGCATTCGCTGCCGATGCTGAGATCAATATGATGGCTATGTTAACTGAATTGATGATTGATTGTGAGTGGAATTAATATGAATATTGAAATCGGTAAGCGGTATAGTGTTTCCCCCAAATGGAAAAAATCTTGGTGGGAAAGTGAGTCACTACAGCATAATGATAATGGTGTGATTGTTGAAATATGTATGCTGTGGCGTGGCGGCACTACTCACATCACCCCTCAAAATGAAGATGAAGTTGAATCCTTGACTATTGCTCTAAGTAATGAAGACGGCGATGAATTTTATCCTCACGAATATGATGATAATGAATTTGATTCTACTTGGGATGGAATCTCAGAGGATTTAATTTTCCATGGTGAGCTTATTTCTGAAGAAGAGGAAGACCGTTTGACCACAGGTTACGAGGAAGATGGCACTACCTTCTTAGAAGAAGAGGGATACTACACTTTCGATAATGATGTATGCCTCTACGGTGAACTTGATATCATTGAGGAGGGCAGAGATGAACAGTATAATCTATGACTTTGAAACACTGAGTCAAAATATGTTCACTGGTGCTGTTGTTAGTCTGGCATGCCTACAGTTTGATACGAGTCGATACACTAAAGGTGATGGCTATGAGTATGAAGAGCTTCTAGGCATGACTAAGACTATCAAATTTGACGTCCAAGAGCAAGTCAAAGAGTATGGCCGAACTATCCAAAAGAGTACATTGGATTGGTGGAAGAAGCAAGGCGCAGAAGCTCAGAAGCAACTGAAGCCTTCCTCAGATGATGTTTCTATATCTGATCTGTATGAGTGGATGACTACGGAGTTCCAGATTAGTAAAGCGAAAGCTGTCTGGACTCGGGGAAATACATTTGACCCTATCTTCCTTCGTACTGTACTTGACGCCACTGGCGATGCGGATCCATTCAAACAGTGGTGGGCAATTCGTGACACGCGATCATTCCTTGAGGGTATGTTATTCGGTTCAGGCATTAAGAATTCATTTATCCCAGATGAATTGGCCCCGAAGTTTGTCGCCCACGACCCGAAGCACGATGTGGTGATGGATGTGATGCGTATGCAGTATCTGGCAAGACTTGATTATTGTGAAGAGTTGTAGATTATGTCAAACCCATTTGATTATATCAATGCGATCAATAGCACCAAAAAGAACCTGATGCGAGGAACTGATAACGACCGATTAGCAGAGAAAGGTTATGAGCCATTCCTTGCTAATCGAGCATTATCATACCACAATGATACTATTGCTCTCGCTAATGAGATGAACACGCGGCACTATCTCGACAAAAAACCGCAGTTCGAATTTTTTATAAATACCGTTAGACCCAAGAAGCGTTTTGCCAAATGGGTCAAAAAAGAGAAAGATAGTGACTTGGCGGTAGTTAAAGAGTATTATGGATATAATGATATCAAAGCCCGACAAACCCTCACTATTCTTTCAGATCATCAGATCAATGAAATAAAAAGAAGAATAGATAAGGGTGGACGAAATGCTGGATAGCATGGTCGAAGTGTATTTGAAAGACGATGACGATTTTTTGAAGATTAGGGAAACGCTCACTCGTATTGGTGTGGCTTCACACAAAAATAAAACAATTTATCAATCTTGTCATATCCTGCATAAACAGGGTAAGTATTATATCGTACACTTCAAAGAGTTGTTTGCTCTAGACGGCAAGCCAAGTAACTTCGGTGACGATGATACCTCTAGAAGAAATACGATTGCTAATCTCCTAGCTGAATGGGGATTGATTATATTGGCTGACAAAAGTAAGACAAGCGAAAATGTGGCTCCCCTGAACCAGATAAAGGTTCTTCCCTTCAAAGAGAAGAGTGACTGGATCTTGGAAGCAAAATATAATATCGGGAAAAAACTATAGTAAGGAATTGAGAATGACTAATTTTATGAAAGTGAAAGAATTTATGTCCACATTTCGTCAAGAAGTGAAGGACGAGCCAGAGTATCCTGGTCTTGACGTTGCCGCTCTCAGGTACGAGTTGATCAGAGAAGAGCTTCAAGAGTTATATGATGCTACTGGTCAAAAGGATATGGTAGAAATTGCCGACGCCTTGACTGATTTGTTGTATGTTGTATATGGCGCGGGCCACGCTTATGGTATTGACCTTGACGCGTGTTTTGATCATGTACATGCATCCAATATGAGTAAGCTCAACACATTCGGTCAGCCAATTTATCGGCATGATGGCAAAATCCTAAAGGGCGAGAACTACTGGGCGCCGAACATGAAGCAATTTGTCGGGGAAGCATAAGAATGAAATTAAGTAAAAACTTTACTCTTGCGGAGTTCACCAAAAGTCAAACTGCTGAGCGCAAAGGTTTGGACAATACTCCAACCAATGAGCATTTAGTGAAAGCTGGATTACTGTTCACGAATGTCGTCCAGAAGGTGCGTGACCATTTCGGTCCAACTGTGTTGAATAGTGGATACAGGGGCGCTGAGTTAAACGCTGCTGTTGGTGGCAGTTCAAAGTCACAGCATTGTAAAGGCGAAGCTGCTGATATTGAAGTTCCTGGAGTTCCTAATGCTGAGGTCGCGCAGTGGATTCTGGATAACTGTAACTTTGATCAGTTGATCCTTGAGTTCTATACTCCAGGAATCCCAGACAGCGGCTGGGTACACGTATCGTATGTCGGCCCAGATGAAAATAGAAAAAGTGTTTTGACTGCAACACGCGTGAACGGAAAGACTAAATATAGTACAGGTTTGAATGTATAATACTATAAATAAATAAACCGATTCAAGGAAACTTTTAAATGTCTGATATCCCAGACTCTGGCGCAATTAGCCTCAATCAGATGCACACTGAAGCCGGAGGCACTTCTGGCACACAAGCAAGCATCAACGATGCCGATATCCGAGGCTTGATTGGTAAAGGATCAGCCTCTTCAATGTCATTTAATGAGTGGTATGGCGCGACTGGCGCAGAGGTGGTTGTATGCGTGAAGGGTTATAAGCCTGGATCATACGGCAGCGCCGAGCAATGGGGATACAGCTCAGTCACACCCATCGGCTCTATCACTGGAAACTCAACAGCTGAGTGGGCTAATAACGGGTCGTATGTGCAATTCCTCTGGATCCCAGTCTTCGCTAGATTTTACATGCGGGTCGCTACATCTGTCACTACCAACACAGGCTTCAGTAACCTCAAGCTCGATATTGACTGGGGCGGTGCTGGCGGATATAATCCTAGTAACAACCCATCAACAGTCAATCTCACAAGGCCCACCGGCACCCCCAGCTTCCTTAGTCCGACAGCTGGCTTCATCCGCTATTCCGATTCTAGTATTTGGTCTTGGAATATTGCCAACCCATGGGCCGGAACAACTTACGCAGGCGGCAACGACTTTACGGTGACGATAACATGAGCAATATTACTACAATAAACTACCAAATTAGAACAGATGGCGATGAAATGTACGCCACATTCTCACGTCCAAACCTTTATGTTGAAGTGCCGATTACCGCCGCAATGACTGAAGACGAAATAGAAGACCTGATACATGATTTTTTACTGCAGGTCGCCCAGCAACAGATTGATCCTTCTAAATTAATTGAGAATGATGTTTACGTCGAAGGTTCTATCGTGAGACGGGACTACTCGGTGGGGACACCTGAGGGACAGGCGTTGGTCGCAGAGCTTGAAGAAGCATTTCCAAACTTTGTAAACTGGGAAAGCACGCAGTACAATTTGGTGGGCAGGTTTTCCGCATATCGAGAGCCGTATGAAAATACAAGCATTAGTTGGTATGTAGGAGATGCCACTCCTAGCGCAGAATTATTGAGCGACTATGGTATTGAAGAAGGGTCTCTGAACCTAATTTCATGGTACGGTTTAAAGTTTGATATGTCTACTCTTGACATTAAACTGAAGGCTGTGGTTGTTGATGTTGAGGGTGATAAGCCCGCTCTCCCTGCGGGATATAATGGATATTACGCATTGACATACAATCAAGATCACTCCTTATCGGAATGGGTTGACTTCTATGTCACAGCCACTGCTAAGCGAATGGTAGAATTCTGTGCCGAGAATGGATTAGATTATCCAGCTCCTGCAGTAGGGACTGATGTCGAAGATGACGAGTTTATCGACTGCTGGGGAGTTGTTTACAACTCGAGAACATTAGAGTATGGCCCAGTAAAGGCATTCGTGAGACGAGAGTTAGATGCGTGATACATATATTCATGATGACAGTATTGCTCAATGGGGAAATTGAAAGTCAAGATATGTACTTTAGAAATGTGCATATCTGTCAGCAATATGCCCATGCTCTACAGTGGAGTAGTAGCAAAACTAGGCGCTATCAAGGCGAAGGTGTGGTTGTGGCTTATTGTACTCCAAAACTAATAAACCCCGAAACAACCACACTGCCTATCTACGATCATTGATCGCTTATGCTGGCCAGTTGGCGCGTATTATCATTCCCACCAAATAACAGCCATATCCTAAAACTACGATTCCTACGCAGTTGATAGTAGTCCAGAAGAGTTCTTTCCTTTTCCTATCTCTCGCATAAATAGTTTTTTCTCTCTGATCACGGATCTTTCTTCGCATGTCAATGAGTTCTTGATATCCGGATGGGCCATATGTCCATTGGAGAAGTGTTCTCAATTCTGCCTCTTGGTGCTTGATCTTCTTCTCTTGAATGTAGACATTCATTGCCTCTTCTTCCACCGATGCTCCGGTGAACAGCTTTTTGAATAGTGGCGGGTTTTCGGCCTGCTTTTTCGCTTCGTTGAAGTCAGACACTGCTCCATACCATTTTCCTACTTGGCCGAGTGTTTCTTCAATCTCCTTCCCAGCGGAAACCATTTTGTTTATTGTGTTGAATGCTGTAGTTGCCATTGCGACTGCGGATATGGGATCTATCATTGATTTTGTCCCTATTTATAATTGATGAGCATATTCCTATTATTTATAAAAAAGAAGGTTCTTATAGCTAATCGGTATAAAAATAAGTGAAATAACGCTTTACTCTGACCATATATGGGAGTATAATACCCGTATTAACTTGATAAAGAGAGATGAGCGATGAAATTAGTTATCCAGACCCAGATTAGAGAGAACTACGCTGCGCACAACGAGGACTATGTCCACGGTACTAGCGAAGCTCGCTGGAAGTACAAAGGCGGTAACTCATATGTTGTCGAGAACATCAATCCACCTACTGCCCGCAATATCGAAATGGATGGAATTCCAACTCTCAAGGCTCTCATCGAAGACTATAATGAGTCGTTTGAAGAGTACATTTTGGATTGGTCGTTGGAAGACGACGATGCCGCCACTGGCGAAGCGTGGGAGACTCCTATTATGCTGGAGTTTGATAAAATGCTCAAAGGTTGGAGAGCCACTAAAGTGACACTCAATGGCGAGTATGGTTACATGCGTTCGGAGATTGCTGAAAAGCATGAGAGCTGGATGATGCTTCCTGAGAAAGACGGTGAGCATAAAGTTATGTGGGTTATGAGTGATGGCCACCGAGGTATCGGTAATGAGTTCCTGGAGCAACGCTTGCAGGAAGCAGTATAAGTTTGACGAATGGCGACTATAACTTAAATAAATTAGCCTTTTCGTGTGATATGCGGTATAATACTTGTATTGAATTGATTTGAGGTGTGTGATATGTCTTTTGCTTGTTCTTCTACTTACCACGATATTGGTGACGGTTCTATCCTTGGCTTCTTCAGTGAGAAGGAATGTGGTAATGCCTTCGAGTTCTCTAAGAACCCT